>Ga0335081_10000749_pt1 | contig 53288 bp, 39 predicted proteins | sample Lox_Sample_35_FD_206713 | JGI IMG/M metagenome (GOLD analysis project Ga0335081, IMG submission 206713) | Soil microbial communities from Loxahatchee National Wildlife Refuge, Florida, United States - Lox_Sample_3.5 | ecosystem: Environmental > Terrestrial > Soil > Wetlands | place: USA...
AAAGCGGGTCGAGGGAGTTGCCGGTTTTAATTTCTTTAAGCCCATTTCAAAATCCTTTTCATGCTGTATCCGCTCGTTGCCATCAGGCTGTCCCGAGCAGATCTATTGTGAAACCTTCCTTCAGAGTTATAATGGCTTTTTTTCTGTTTGCCCTTCTTCCTTCGAACCTGCCCCGCCTTGTCATCGAGGTAATAGATTTGCCCTTAACAACAATCGTGCGGACGCTTTTCACTTTTACATTGAACCGCTTTTCAATTTCTCTCTCAATTTCTATCTTGTTTGAATCCTTCGAAACTTCAAAAACATATTGCTGGTGCTCCTGCAGTTTCGTGTTCTTCTCGGTCAAAAGAGGTCTAACGATCACACTCATGCTGCCGCTCCGACTAACTTGTTTTGTAGAACATCTAATGCACTCTTTTGGAAAACGATCACATCGTTGTTAAGTAATTCGTAAGGAGACACGCCGATGGCTTCCTTCGCAAAAACCTCCGGCAAATTTCGCACGGAAAGAGAAATCGCTTTATCATCCTTTGGAAGGAGCATCAGTACTTTTTTTCCTTTCAGCCCGAGCGAATTTAATATCTGGGTGACATGCTTCGTCTTCGTTTCAGAGAGACTGAAATCTTCGACCACCATCAAGCCGTTATCTTTCGCTTTGTATGACAGCGCGGATTTCTTGGCCAGAGTCTTGACCTTGTCGTTCACTTTTTTCTCATAACTATGCGGCTGAGGCCCGAAGATGGTGCCACCGCCGACCCATACCGGATTCCGTATCGAACCGCTCCTTGCACGGCCGGTATGTTTTTGCTTCCACGGCTTCTTTCCGCCGCCGCTTACTTCACCACGCATTTTCGTCTTGTGTGTACCCTGACGAGCGTTTGCAAGATATGCCGTAACGGCTTGATAGATCGCCTGGTCGTTCGGTACTATCTCAAATACAGCCGGCGAAAGCTGAACCGTCTCGCCAGTCTTACTTCCATCGATTTTCAATACTTCTAATTGCATTTTCGTCTCACTTCCATATCTGGACGTAACCGTTTGTCGGACCAGGTACCGGACCTTCGACCAAAATCAGATTCGAGTCTGGAATCAGTCGGACCACCTTTAAATTTTTTATAGTGGAACGTTTGCCGCCCATCCTTCCCGCCATTCTGAGACCTTTGAATGACCTCGAGGGATAAGAAGAACTGCCTACTGAACCCGGAGCTCGGAGCCTGTCGCTTTGTCCATGAGTCACCGCACCGCCGCCGAAATGATGCCGCTTCACGACACCTTGAAAGCCCTTGCCTTTCGAAGTTCCCGTGACGGAAACCTTGTCACCGATCGCAAAGACTTTATCGGCACTGATCACATCGCCCAATTTATACGAGCCGATTTCAAAGCCATCGAATTCACCGAGCAATGCCGCCGGTTTTATTCCAGCCTTCGCAAAATGGCCCTTCAATGGTTTGTTGACGACGCGTTCCGGCTTCTCTCCGAACGCAATTTGCAGCGCCTCGTATCCGTCGCGCTCTTTTGTCTTTATCGCGGTAACCGGACACGGACCAGCTTCAATGACGGTGACGGAGATTGAATTCCCTTTGTCATCGAACACATTAGTCATGCCGATTTTTTTTCCCAGCAGACCCTTCATGGCATAATTCTCAATTTATAATTCATCATTTAGAAATTAAGATTTGAAATCCCTTATCGTCAGACTTTCATTTCGACATCGACGCCCGCGGGCAAATCCAGCTTCGTCAACGAGTCGACGGACTTCGAGGACGCATTGTAAATGTATATAAGACGTTTGTGCTGTCGAAGCTCAAACTGCTCGCGACTTTTTTTGTCGACGTGCGGCGAACGTAAAACGGTATAAATCGTTTTCTTCGTCGGCAGCGGAATAGGTCCTGAAACAACTGCTCCCGTCGATTTTATCGTCCTGACGATTTTTTCTGCCGATTTATCTATCAGAGCATGATCGTAAGATTTCAATTTAATCCTGATAGTCTGACCAGTCACGCGTACCTCGTATGTAGATTGTAGAACTTCAGTTCTTGACCTTCAAATATTTTATTCTAAGATTTTCGTAACGACACCCGCTCCGACGGTGTGTCCGCCTTCACGAATAGCGAACTTAAGGCCTTCTTCCATCGCGATCGGGATTATCAATTCGATCTTCAGGCCATCCACGTTATCACCGGGCATCACCATCTCCGTGCCGGCAGGAAATTCAGTTGCGGCACCTGTGACGTCTGTTGTGCGGAAATAAAATTGTGGACGATAATTCTTGAAGAACGGCGTGTGTCGTCCGCCTTCTTCTTTGCTCAGCACGTAAACCTGCGCATTAAACTTTGTGTGCGGGGTAATCGTACCCGGCTTCGCAAGAACCATTCCGCGCTCCAGTTCCGTTTTCTCTACCCCGCGCAGGAGAACTCCAATATTGTCGCCGGCCATGCCTTCATCGAGTTCCTTTCTGAACATCTCAAGACCCGTGCAGACGGCCTTCTTATGAGCACCCAGCCCGATAACTTCGAGTTCCTCGCCGACCTTTACCTTTCCGCGCTCGACTCTTCCGGTTCCGACTGTGCCACGACCCGTGATGGTGAAGACATCTTCTACCGGCATCAGGAACGGTTTGTCAATGTCGCGCTTCGGGAGCGGAATGTAGCTGTCAACGGCATCAAGCAGATCGTAGATGCATTTAAATCGGGGATCATCCGCCTTTGCATTTGGATCGCTCCCGGCTTCCATGGCTTTCAGCGCGCTTCCCCGGACGACGGGAATTTCATCGCCTGGGAATTCATATTTTTTCAAAAGATCACGGACTTCAACTTCGACCAGATCGAGAAGCTCGGGATCGTCGACCATGTCCACCTTGTTCATGAAAACCACGATTTTCGGGACGTTCACCTGACGTGCAAGAAGGACATGCTCGCGCGTTTGAGGCATCGGTCCATCATTTGCCGCAACAACGAGAATGGCTCCGTCCATCTGAGCGGCGCCGGTAATCATGTTCTTTATATAATCCGCGTGTCCCGGGCAATCTACGTGAGCGTAATGCCGCTTCGCAGTTGAGTATTCAACGTGGGCAGTAGCGATAGTTATGCCGCGCGCTTTCTCCTCCGGTGCGTTATCGATGCTGTCGAAACTCCTCGCAGATGCCAGACCCTTCTTCGAAAGGGCGAGCGTTATTGCAGATGTAAGGGTTGTCTTACCATGGTCAATGTGCCCGATCGTGCCGACATTGATATGCGGCTTGCTCCGATCAAATTTCTCCTTTGCCATTTAAATTCTCCTTATGATTTTTTCAAACTATTAAACAAGACCAAAGAGGAACTATTGAACAATGAAATTACCATCATGCAGCAACAGACTCCTTGCCGCGAACTTTTTCGATGATCTGCTCGGCAATGCTTCGTGGTACCTCATCATAATGAGAGAACTGCATCGTGAAGATTGCGCGTCCCTGCGTCATGGAACGGAGCGACGTTGCGTATCCGAACATCTCCGAGAGCGGGACCATCGCTTTTACAACCTGAGCATCTTTCCGAGAGCCAATTCCCTCGATGCGGCCGCGGCGCGAATTCAAATCTCCCATGACATCGCCCAGATATTCTTCCGGCGTGACAACCTCAACATCCATGATAGGTTCGAGCAAAACCGGATCGGCTTTCTTAGAGCCGTCTTTGAACGCAATACTTCCTGCAATCTTAAAAGCCATTTCACTCGAGTCGACCTCATGGAACGATCCGTCAAACAGTTTTGCTTTAACATCAACTACAGGATACCCGGCGAGCACGCCGCTCTGCAGTGCCTCTTGGATGCCCTCAGCAACTGCAGGAACATATTCTTTAGGGATTACGCCGCCAACAATTGCGTTTGTAAATTCAAAACCTTTTCCTTTTTCATTAGGCTCGATTTCAAGCCAAACGTCTCCGTATTGACCATGGCCTCCCGATTGCCTTATGAACTTACCTTGCTGAGTGACTTTCTTTCTAATCGTCTCCTTATAAGCAACCTGCGGTCTTCCCACGTTCGCCTCGACTTTGAATTCACGTCTTAGTCGATCGACGATAATTTCAAGGTGAAGCTCTCCCATCCCACTGATGATCGTCTGGCCTGTCTCTTCATCTGTCGACATTCTAAAAGTCGGGTCTTCCTCAGTCAGCTTTACGAGAGATTCTCCAAGCTTTTCCTGATCCGCTTTAGTCTTCGGCTCGATGGCAACATGGATAACCGGCTCCGGAAACTCCATTTTCTCCAAAACAATAGGAGCATTTTCATCACACAGTGTGTCGCCCGTCTTCGTATGTTTCAGCCCCACCGCGGCAACTATATCGCCCGTGAAAGCGGTTTCGATGTCCTCGCGGTGATTGGCGTGCATCCTGAGAACACGTCCGATTCGTTCCTTTCTGCCGGTGATTGAATTAAATACATAAGATCCGCCGGAAAGCGTGCCGCTGTACACGCGGAAAAAGGTCAGCTTGCCGACATACGGGTCCGTCATGATCTTAAATGCCAACGCAGAAAATTTTTCGTCATCGGAAGGCTCACGTGAGATTTGCTGTCCGTTGGGATCATGTCCATGAGTTGCGCCGACATCGATCGGAGACGGAAGAAAATCGACGACGGAATCCATCAAGCGCTGAACACCTTTATTCTTAAACGCGGTTCCACAGGCTACCGGAACAATTTTTCCATCTATCGTCGCTTTTCTGATAGTCGAAATAATTTCGTCTTCAGAAATTTCTTTTCCGTCTAAATATTTTACGAGAAGTGAATCATCAATATCGGAAACTGCCTCGAGAAGCTTCGTCCTGTACTCCTGCGCAATTTTCTGCAGGTCGTGAGGAATGTCGTACTCTTCCCAGGTAGTTCCCAAGTTTGTCTCGCTGTACATCACGGCTTTCATCTTAATGAGGTCAACCACCCCGGAGAACAAATCGCCTTCGCCAATCGGGAGTTGAATGGGAACCGGATTCGCTTTTAACCTGTCTTTCATCATCTGGATGACATTGAAAAAATCTGCTCCAACGCGGTCCATCTTGTTCACAAATGCGATTCGAGGAACTCCGTATTTGTCGGCTTGTCGCCACACCGTTTCAGATTGCGGTTCGACTCCTCCGACAGCGCAGAAAAGTGCGATAGCACCGTCGAGCACGCGAAGAGAACGCTCAACCTCGATCGTAAAATCGACATGTCCCGGAGTATCAATAATATTTATCCGGTGATCTCTCCAAAAACAGGTAGTCGCAGCGGAGGTGATTGTAATTCCCCGCTCCTTTTCCTGTTCCATGAAATCCATGGTGGCAGCGCCATCATGCACTTCCCCCATGCGGTGAGTTTTTCCTGTATAGAAAAGTATTCTTTCAGTCGTAGTCGTCTTGCCTGCATCTATATGCGCCATTATCCCGATATTGCGTGTTCGTTCTAACGGATATTCTCGAGTCATAAATCTATGTTTAACCTTCCAACGCTATTCATTATTTACTTAGCATCACCATCTATAATGAGCAAACGCTTTATTTGCCTCAGCCATCTTGTGTGTGTCTTCACGTTTCTTTATCGCGTTCCCTTCTCCATTGGAAGCTGCGATTATCTCGGCGGCAAGTTTAAGCGACATCGATTTATCTTTTCGATCTCGTGCATATCTGATGAGCCACCTCATTCCGAGAGCGAGACTTCTTTCCGGACGAACTTCGCTCGGAACCTGATACGTAGCTCCACCGACTCTTCTTGCCCGGACTTCGATAATCGGTTGAACATTAGTCAGGGCTTTCCTGAAAACGTCGAGCGGATTGTTCTTCGTGCGCTGTTCGACGACATCGAGTGCGTCATATAATATCCGACGTGCCAGATGTTTCTTGCCGCAACTCATGATGTTGTTCACAAATTTCGCAATGAACACATCGTTATATTTTGGGTCAGGTATGACCTGACGCCTATCAGAGCGTTTTTTCCTCATTTCAAACTCTTTTTGTTATTCTTATGCAGAAGCTTTAGGCTTCTTGGCACCGTACTTTGATCTGCCCTGCTTCCTGTCCGTTACGCCGGCAGTATCAAGGGTGCCTCTGATGATGTGGTAACGCACGCCTGGGAGATCTTTCACGCGGCCGCCCCTAATCAAAACGATAGAGTGTTCCTGAAGATTGTGTCCCTCTCCCGGGATATAGGCTGTCACTTCAATTCCGTGTACCAGTCTAACGCGCGCAACTTTGCGGAGAGCCGAATTCGGCTTCTTTGGTGTGGTAGTATAAACGCGGGTGCATACACCTCGCTTTTGCGGGCTTCCCTGAAGCGCGGGGGACTTACCTTTCAGGAGGAGTCTTCTTCTCCCCTGCCTTATCAGTTGGTTAATTGTCGGCAATGTTTTCCTCCAAAATACGTACCTTCATCATAGATAAAAAATATAAAAGATATTCACCAAATATTCAAGAAATCTCGGCAAAAAAACGGGGAGAAAGCTTGTTCTCCCCTGTTGAAAGATTTTCTCTGGATCAGGAGGCAACCTTCTGGCTGGGCACTTCTTCCTCCTCAGGTTCACCTTCCTTTTCAAGTATCTCCGCTTCAGTCAGGATCAAATTGCGGAATTTCTTAAGGCCGGTTCCAGCGGGAATCAGCTGCCCGATGATGACATTCTCTTTCAAACCGATAAGCTTATCGAGTTTTCCTTCGACAGAGGCGTCGGTCAAGACTTTTGTCGTTTCCTGGAACGAAGCCGCAGATATGAAGCTGTCAGTCGAAAGCGCGGCAGAAGTTATTCCGAGCAGAACATCCTCCGAGGTTGCAGGAACCGCATCGCGAAACTCGGCAACTTTCTTTTTTGCGCGCCTTAGGTCACGATTCTTCGCCATAACCAGGGCACGCTCCACAATTTGGCCGACCCTGTATTTGGAATCACCTTTTGCAGAGACGACGACCTTCTTGCTGATCCCGGCGTTCTCTTCTCGAATCCTGTGAACATCCGCAATGTCACCTTCAAGGAACGGAGTGTCCCCGGAATCGACGACGCGAACTCGCTGAAACATCTGACGCACAATTACTTCGATGTGCTTATCGTTGATTGTAACGTTCTGCTGCCGGTAAACTTCCTGTATCTCGTCCAGAAGATACTTCTGGACATCAGCAGGTCCTTTGATTTTCAAAATATCATGAGGATCGATCGGGCCGTCCGTTAACCGCTCGCCGGCAATGACAAAATCATTCTCTTGTACCAGAATGTGCTGACGCAGGGACACCTTATAGGTTTTTCTGTCTTTTCCGTCCGCGCTGGTAACTATGACTTCCTTTGTTCCTCTTGATTGTCCACCGAAACTGATGTAACCGTCTATTTCGCTAACGGTGGCAGGGTCTTGAGGGGCACGGGCTTCAAATAATTCCTGTACTCTTGGAAGACCGGTAGTCACGTCGCGAACACGCGACAATTCTTTCGGTTTCTTCGCAAGCGTTTCGCCGGACTGCACTTCCTCACCGTCTTCGACGACGATATGGGCACCCACAGGCAGGTTGTAAGTCCGCCTTACTTTGTTGCCATGGAGAATTTCCACGGATGGCGTCACATTTTTATCGATGCTTTCTATGACGACTTTTTCAACCTGGCCCGTTTGTTCATCCGTTTGTTCGCGGTATGTTCCGTCCTTCTTCAAATCAACCCAACGAACTTTGCCGCCGAATTCAGTCAATATCAACGTGTTGTACGGATCCCATTGATATACCAAATCACCTTTATTGACAGCGGCGCCTTCTGCAAGAAGCAAGTGTGCACCTTGAGGCACGTCCATCTTCTTTATGGCGCGATTGTCTTTATCGAGAATGTGTATGACGCCATGGCGTCCCAACAATACTTTCTCAGGCTTTCCGGTTGTACGGTTAGCATAATCAACCAGCGGCTGCATGTTTTCGAATCTTAATCTTCCCTCGGAAGGCGCAATAACATTCGACTCCTGCGACTCCACGCTTGCGACGCCGCCAGTATGGAACGTGCGCAATGTCAATTGAGTACCGGGTTCACCGATGCTCTGAGCAGCAATGATTCCGACCGCGTCTCCGATCTCCACCATCTTGCCCGTTGCGAGGTTTCGCCCGTAGCATTTAGCGCAGACTCCGCGAGGAGCCTCGCACGTGAGCACCGAACGAATGTCCACGCTGTCGATCGCGGTGTTTGCAATTTTCTCCGCGAGATCTTCGGTAATTTCCTCGCCGCCTTTGAGGATAATCTCGTTTGTCAGAGGATCAATTACGTCGTATAAAGCGACACGGCCGAGAATACGTTCCACCAGAGTTTCTTGAACGCGCTCGCCGTCTTTGATGGCGCTGACTGAAATACCTCTGATTGTCCCGCAATCATCGCTTGCAATAACAACATCCTGAGAAACATCGACAAGTCTTCGTGTAAGGTAGCCTGCATCGGCAGTTTTCATGGCGGTATCTGCAAGACCTTTCCTCGCACCGTGCGTCGAGATGAAGTACTCCAGAATCGAAAGTCCCTCACGGAAATTCGCGATGATCGGGTTCTCGATAAGGTCACCGACCTGGCCCGTGAGAGATTTCTGAGGTTTCGCCATCAGGCCGCGCATCGCTGCAAGCTGCTTAACCTGATCCTTCGAACCTCGGGCGCCGGAATCAAGCATCATCCATATTGAATTGAAACCTTCTTTGGATACTGACAGAGTCTTATACGCCGCGTCGCTTACCAGGTTGGTCGCTCTCTGCCAGACGTCGATGATCTTATTGTACCGCTCTCCGGCAGTGATGAAGCCACCTTCATAGCTGGCTTCTATCTCTTTAACTTCGCGGTCAGATATGTCGATGAACTTTCTCTTGACCTCCGGAATTATCACGTCGCTGACGTTAATCGAAAGCCCGGCAGCAGTTGCAGTTTCAAAGCCGAGCTCCTTCAGGTCATCGAGAAATTTCGCAGTCTTAAGCGGTCCCGCTTTCTTATATGACTCCGCAATGATTGAAATGATTTTGCTCTTGGTGAGAACCTCGTTTATGAATCCAAGCTCACCGGGCACGATTTCATTGAACAAGACTCTACCGGGCGTCGTATCAATAAACTCACCGGCTATTTTGAACTTGATCGGATCGTGGTAGCTGATTTTTTTCCACTCCAGCAAAAGCCGAATTTCGTCAATAGATGCAAAGCACACTGTAGAAGATTCGGAGCCGCTCTTTCTTATTTTTGTGAGATAGTATAGCCCGAGCACCATGTCTTGCGTTGGATGCACGATCGGCTTACCGTGTGCAGGAGAAAGCAAATTATGACTCGACAGCATCAGAATGCGCGCTTCGAGTTGAGCCTCAAAAGACAGTGGTACGTGCACTGCCATCTGGTCGCCATCGAAGTCCGCATTGAACGCCGTGCAGACCAACGGATGCAATCTTATCGCCTTCGCATCGACCAGGACCGGCTGGAAGGCCTGGATGCCAAGTCTATGTAAAGTCGGCGCACGGTTCAACATAACCGGATGACCTTCAACGATGGACGGCAGGACCTCCCAAACTTCCTTTACTTTTCTATCGACAAGTCTCCGTGCAGTCTTAGCCGTTTTCGCTTCGCCGCGCTCCAAAAGTTTTCGGATGATCATCGGCTTGAAAAGTTCTACCGCCATATCTTTCGGCAAACCGCACTCATGCAGCTTAAGCTCAGGGCCGACCACAATAACAGATCGACCGCTATAGTCAACACGCTTTCCGAGCAAGTTCTGTCTGAACCTTCCCTGCTTCCCTTTAAGAACATCGGAGAGAGATTTCAGCGCGCGCTGGCTGTCCGAGTTGACTGCACTTATTCTGCGGCTATTGTCGAGCAATGCATCGACGGCTTCCTGCAGCATTCTTTTTTCATTGCGCAAAATCACTTCCGGCGCTTTTATGTCGATCAATCTCTTCAACCGATTGTTCCTAATAATCACACGCCTGTACAAATCATTAAGGTCGCTTGTGGCAAACCTGCCGCCCTCAAGCGGAACCAAAGGACGCAGTTCGGGCGGGATGACCGGTATGACTTCAAGGACCATCCACTCCGGCTTGTTAATAAACTCTTCCCCGTCTCTTGATCTGAACGCCTCCGCGACTTTAAGCCGTTTGAGCAAATCAAGCCTTTTCTGCTCGGACTTTTCGGTACGCGCGCCGACGCGAAGTTTTTCGCTCAGCTCATCGACATCCACCCTCTTCAACATCTCTTTGATGGCTTCACCGCCTATCTTGATCACGACTTTTCTGGAGTCCGTATCGTCAAGCTCATTGTTGTGAGGATACTTCTCAAGTAATTCGTAATATTGTTCTTCGGTAAGCAACTCACCTTCTGTGAGATCAGTGGCAGCACCTGGTTGTACCACGACGTAGGATTCATAATAAACCACCTTTTCCAAATCCTTAGTCGACATGCCGAGAAGGTTTCCGATTTTGCTCGGCAATGAACGCAAGTACCATATATGAACGACGGGAGTCGCGAGCGTTATATGCCCCATTCTCTCACGACGTACGCTCTTCTGCGTGACCTCGACACCGCAACGATCGCATACAATTCCCTTGTATCTGATCTTCTTGTACTTACCGCAGTGGCACTCCCAGTCTCTGACCGGTCCAAATATTTTCTCACAGAAGAGCCCATCTTTTTCAGGACGATAAGATCTGTAGTTTATGGTTTCAGGCTTTGTGACTTCGCCGTGTGAACGGTCGATAATCGCATCCGGAGATGCGAGACTTATCCGGATACCGGTAATAACTCTGCGCGTTTGCTGCGCTTCACGGCGGAATTCAAAATTAGGCATCAAAAATATCCTCCTCCGAAGGAACCCTTCGGACATTTTTTATTGCGGCATACGTCATCGATTCTTTACTTGCCATTGCTTCGTCCAAATTCACCATCGTGCATAACTTTCACTTCGAGTCCTAGACCTTGAAGCTCACGTACCAGGACACTAAATGCCTCCGGAATTCCCGGTTCAGGCGTGTTGTCACCTTTGACAAGAGATTCAAATAGCTTGGACCGTCCGGGGACATCGTCGCTCTTCACGGTGAGGATTTCCTGGAGCACGTGAGACGCGCCATAAGCCTCGAGCGCCCACACCTCCATCTCTCCAAACCTTTGGCCACCGAATTGAGCCTTGCCTCCAAGCGGCTGTTGAGTTATCAGCGAATACTGTCCCGTCGATCGGGCATGAATCTTATCCTCGACCAGGTGATCGAGCTTCATCATATACATATAGCCGACGGTCACTTCATTGGCAAAAAGTTCTCCGCTCTTACCATCGTAAAGAGTCGTCTTAGAGTTTTCATCGAGTCCAGCTTTACGAAGTTCTCCTTGCACTTCTTCCCAAGTCGCGCCGTCAAATATCGGAGAGGCGTACTTCACTCCGAGTTTCTTCGCGGCCCATCCGAGGGCAGTCTCATAAAGCTGGCCGATATTCATGCGAGACGGCACACCGAGGGGGTTCAAGACAACTTCAACGGGCGTTCCGTCCGGCATAAATGGCATATCCTCCTTCGGCACAACTATGGAGACTACGCCCTTATTACCATGGCGCCCTGCCATCTTGTCGCCAACCTGCAGCTTCCGCTTCGAAGCAACATAAATCTTTGCAAGCTGGACAATTCCCGGGGGAAGCTCGTCGCCGGTGATCGCCTTATTTCTCTCACGCCGTGCCTCTTCTTCGAGGTCGAGAATTCGCGTGTGGTAATTTTTGTAAATCTGCTCGACGAGTTTGTTCTTGCGCGAGTTTTCGACCCACGGCTCGGTGAAGTCCAGCTTCTCAAGGTCGTCGAACTTCTCAAGCGTTTCTCGTTTGAGAACTGTCCCACTGCGGATGGCGACTGATTCATCTTTCGCTCGTATTCCGGCGGACTCTTCACCCTCAAGAACTTCAGTAAGCTTGTCGATGAACTTGCCGTGAACTTCGCCCTTCATGGTTTTCAACCATTTTTCTATCTCTTCTAATCGCTTTTTCTCTTCCTTTTTCGACTCCGCATCCTTTTTCTTCCTTGCAAAGAGTTTAGTATCAATTACGACGCCACGCATCCCGGGAGGAGCCTTAAGAGATGCATCCTTTACGTCGCCTGCCTTGTCGCCGAATATTGCACGCAAGAGTTTCTCTTCCGGTGTCACATCTGTTTCCCCCTTCGGAGTTATCTTTCCGACAAGGATGTCGTTTTCGACAACTTCCGCACCGACTCTGACGACGCCATTCTCATCAAGATTCTTTGTCATCTCTTCCGATACGTTAGGAATATCGCGGGTAAGTTCTTCCTCCCCGCGCTTCGTGTCTCTGACACTGGTCTCGAGCGCCTGGATGTGAATCGAGCTGAATGCATCTTGTGCAACAAGGTCCTCGCTGACAATGACCGCATCTTCGAAATTATATCCGTGCCACGGCATGAAGGCCACAAGCACGTTTCTACCGAGAGCGAGTTCTCCGGTTTCGGTTGAGCATCCGTCCGCAAGCACATCGCCCTTTTTGAACCTCCGGCCGACATTGACGAGAGGTTTCTGGTTTACCGTTGTGTCCTGGTTCGTTCTGAAGAACTTGCGCAGCTTGTATTCGGCAGTTCTCAAATCTTCAAAGCTGGCAATCACCTCATCAGATTTTTCATTTATGTCATACCTGACCACAATTCGGCTGGCGTCTACACCCTCCACGACGCCGTCGTGTTGCGCAATTATCAGTGATCGTGAGTCAACCGCAACCTTCAGTTCAAGCCCGGTTCCAACAAGAGGAGCTTCATTGCTCACGAGAGGGACTGCCTGACGCTGCATGTTTGCGCCCATCAGTGCTCTGTTCGCATCGTCGTGCTCGAGGAATGGTATTAAAGCCGCCGCAGGGCTGACAATCTGGTTCGTTGCAACATCCATGAAATGTATCTCTGAAGGCTTCTCAAGGATGAAGTCTCCATGAAACCTCGCACGCACGCGGTCAGTTCCAATTTTTCCTTTCTCGCCTACAGGCGTATTAGCCTGCCCAATTTTGTACTCATCCTCCTGCGCAGCACTCAGGTATACGATTTCGTCTGTAACGACTCCGTTGACGACTTTGAAATACGGCGTCTCAATGAATCCGAAGTCATTCACCCTGCCGTGGACCGCAAGTGAAGAGATCAAGCCAATGTTCGGGCCTTCAGGTGTTTCAATGGGGCATAGACGACCATAATGGGTATAGTGGACATCGCGGACTTCAAATCCAGCCCGCTCTCTCGTCAATCCCCCCGGTCCGAGAGCGCTCATTCTTCGTTTATGTGTCATCTCGGCGAGAGGATTTGTCTGGTCCATGAACTGAGAAAGCTGGCTCGTCCCGAAAAATGAATTCAGGACGGTCGTAATAACGCGAGCGTTTACCAAACCCTGCGGGGTGAAGTTCTCCTCATCGTGAATATTCATCCTTTCCTTGACGTTTCTCACCATTCTTGTCAAAGCAAGATTGAATTGAGATTCCAACTGCTCCCCGACGGTCTTTATACGCCTATTTCCCAAATGATCGATGTCATCGATCTGCCCTTCATCACGCCGCAACTTCAGCATGTAATCGATGATGGCAACGATGTCATCCTTCGCAAGAACAGTAACCGTGGTTGGAATATCGAGACTGAGCTTTGCGTTCATTCTATAACGACCGACGTTCCCGAGATCGTAACGCTTCTCACTAAAAAACATTTTCTCAAGAAGTCCTCGCGCGGTCTCAGTGTCCTGCGCTTCAACGGAACGGAGTTCCTGATAAATTTTCTTCAAGGCGACTTCACTCGAACCCGTGGAATCTTCCCTGATCGTGTTGAACAGAATCGGATCATCACCTTTGCGAGTGCTCTTTAGAAATCTGAGTTTCTTTACATTCGCCTTCTTTATTATGCCAACCTGCTCTTCAGTCAGTTTTAATTCTTCAAGCGACATATCCGAAGTATCGATTATTACCTCGCCGGTTTTTGTATCAACCACATCGCTTACGAGTCTTCTACCCACATAATCATTCAAGTTAACTTTGGAAACATTGATTTCTTCAACCTGATCAAACAAATCGAGTATGTCTTCATTCTTTTCATATCCAAGAGCGCGAAGAAGAGTGGTCGCATAGAATTTTTTCTTGCGATCAATATAGACCCATAATATGTTATTGATGTCCGTCGTGAACTCAAGCCAGGCGCCCCTCATCGGAATGACGCGCGAGCTCCAGATTCTGGCGCCGTTCGGATGCTCGGTTTCTACAAAGAACACCCCGGGCGACCGATGAAGCTGGCTCACCACGACACGCTCCGCTCCGTTTATTATGAAGGTCGCACGATCCGTCATGTATGGGATAGAACCGAGGTAGACCTCCTGCTCCTTCGCCTCCATATATCCTTCCTTGCCGGGATCGGGATCTTTGCTTGCCAAACGAAGCTTGGCCTTAAGAGTCACGGAGTACGTCAAACCTTTCTCTATACACTCCTCGACCCCGTAGCGAGGCTTTTCTATGCTATACTCGACAAAACCTAAGGCAAAATGTTCCTTGTTATCGTAGATGGGGAAATTAAGCTGAAACACTCCCTGCAGGCCCATCGATTTCCTTTTCTTGGCCTGCACATCTTCCTGAAGAAATTTTTTGAAAGACTGAATCTGCACATCGAGCAAATCAGGGTAATCCACCCTCTGAGGAATCTTTGCAAAGTTTATTCGCCCTGAATCCTGTCCGTTAGAATTAAGACTCTTCAACGTAGTCACGCTCCTCTAAATATTTTTCAAAGAGAAAATTAAATCGCAGGCAAGAAACGCATGTAAAACGGCTGATCCGTCCAGAAAAAACCTGAACGGATTGCCAGTTTAAACTTATCCACTACTGATGAAACGTTCAAACGCCTGCCAAAGTTCAGTTACTTCAGCTCGACAGTTGCTCCAGCCTCTTCTAATTCTTTTTTCAGCTTTTCCGCGTCTGCCTTGGATAACCCTTCTTTAACTACTTTTGGAGCGCCGTCAACAAGGTCCTTTGCTTCTTTGAGACCGAGACCCGTTGCTGCACGCACCACCTTAATCACATTTATCTTTTGCGCACCGGTGCTTGCCAGGTGAACATCGAATTCTGTTTTCTCCTCTGCAGCGGGAGCTGCGGCAGCGGCGGCGCCTGCCCCTCCGGCAATCACGACCGGAGCTGCCGCTGTGACGCCAAATTTATCCTCCAGTGCTTTCTTTAATTCCGACGCTTCTAAGAGAGTAAGTTGGCTTATTTTTTCTACCAGATTTTGGACAACTTCTGACATTTTTTATTTCTCCTTTTAAAATTCTTGTTAGTAATCTATGATGCCTGTTGCGGGAGCTTTTCCCCTACGGCATCAATCACCATAACTAGGTCGCGCATTACTGCAGAAATCGATCCGGCTATTCCCGCGATCGGCGACTGCAAACTGCCGAGAATTGAGGCGACAACCTCCGCTTTCGACGGCATCGATGCAAATTCGGCAAGCCTTTTCCCATCAAAAACCTGCTTGTCAACGACAAAAGCCTTTGTCGTGGGTTTCTGATTCTTGTCAAAGAATTTCTTCAGAACTTTCGCCGGTGTAGTAGGGTCGTCACTCCCAAATGCTACGGCAGTCTGTCCGACCATGTACTCGTTCACACTTTGATCGGACGAAAAACCTAGCATGGCCTTCTTGATCAATGTATTCTTGACGACCTTATACTTCACTCCGTTTTTCTGGAACTCCCGGCGCAGTTCATTGCTTTCCGCAACGGTCATTCCGGCAAAGTCGGTGAAGAAAAGGCTGCTCGAATTGGACATCAGGTCCGTCACTTCAGCGACGATCTGTTCCTTTTCGTTCCTTTTCATCTATTCCTCGATGATTGAAATAATTTTTTAACTTATCCCGATAAAGTCGGGAAGGGCTTAGAAGCGCTTAGTGCGTAAACTCAATGAATTGCTGAAGCAACCGTCTTGTCAATCTTGACGGACGGGCCCATCGTCGATGATATAGCGACGGTCTTTATGTACTGACCTTTGGCAGAAGCGGGCTTCAGGCGGTTGATCGCAGCAAGAAATGTATTCACGTTATCGACAAGCTTTTGCTTATCGAACGATGCTTTGCCCACGACCGAGTGCAAATTTCCAGCCTTGTCAACCCTGAACTCGATTTTTCCAGCCTTAATTTCTGTGACGGCTTTGCCAACGTCCATCGTGACCGTTCCGCTTTTCGGATTAGGCATCAAACCTTTCGGACCGAGCACCTTGCCCAGTTTTCCAACGTCTGCCATAGAATCGGGCGTAGAAACTATTACATCTATATCCGCCCAGCCTTCCTGGAGCTTCTTGATGTAATCATCGAAGCCAACATGGTCTGCGCCGGACTGCTTAGCTTCGTCCTGTTTCTGCACTTGTTTCGTCAAGACCAAAACGCGCACTTTTTTTCCGATGCCATGTGGCAAAGAAACCGTGCCACGAATTGCCTGATCGGCATGACGCGGATCGACACCCAGCCGAATCGCTATGTCAATCGTTTCGTCGAACTTGGCCTTGGCGGTTGTTTTGATTTTTTCCACCGCCTCGTCGACCGAATACTCTTTTGATTTTTCAATTTGTTTTGATACTTCCGTGAACCGCTTGCTATGTTTCATTTCTAAAACTCTTATTTTTGTATTCTTAGCCTTCTACCACAATTCCCATGCTTCGGGCAGTGCCCGCTACCATGCTTATCGCAGACTCGATGTCGGTCGTATTCAGATCCGGCAATTTCATCTCTGCAATTTTCTTGACCTGCTCGCGAGTGACTTTGCCGACTTTCAGACGATTTGGTTCTCCAGATCCTTTTTCTAGTTTAGCTTCCTTCACCAGAAGCACCGATGCGGGAGGAGTCTTCGTTATAAATGTAAATGACTTGTCAGAGAAAACCGTGATCACTACAGGTATGATTAGTCCTTGCTTATCCTGCGTGCGGGCGTTGAACTGCTTACAAAACTCCATTATGTTCACGCCCTTCTGACCAAGTGCAGGTCCAACTGGCGGTGCAGGCGTTGCCTGTCCAGCAGGTATCTGCAATTTTACAAAGCCTACAACTTTTTTAGCCATTATTCACCTGGGTTTATCTTTCTAGTTCAACTTCGGTAAAATTCAATTCAACGGGAGTCGGCCTGCCGAATATCGTTACGGTCACTTTGAGTTTCATTTTGTCTTCGTTGACCTCTGAGACTTCTCCTTTGAAGGTCGAAAATGGACCGCTGATGACTTTCACCTTGTCGGAAATTTTGAAAGGAACTTCGGTAACCTGCCGCTCTTCATGCTCGTCCATTCTCCCTTTGAGCCTGACAACCTCGTCCGGACGAAGCGGACTCGGCGCGCCTTTCGGACCGACAAAACTTATTATCGATGGCACGCTTTGTATGAAGGCCTTGACACGATCATCCATCTCCGCTTCAACCATTACGTATCCGGGCATGAAATTCCTTGTCTTGACCTTCTTCTTGCCACTCTCGCTGATCGTCGGAACTTTTTCAGTTGGGATAACGATTTCCCCGAACTTTGCTTTTAGATCGGAATCCTTCAACTGACTTTCCAAATAAGCCACTGTTTTGCCTTCCTGGCCCGAATAAGTCCGAACAACATACCACCTTTTGGTAGTTGATCTTACTGCCTCGACCGGTGTCTGAGGCACATCAACTTCTCCTGTGGTATGAACCTCCGCCTCATCGACCTTTGGCGAAGATTCATCCTGGGCCGGATTCGGCTGGACTTCAGAATCTCCTTCGGGCAGGTTCCCTTGTGAGGGCTCGTCTGCCGGAATTTTTGGATCTATTTCCTCATTCATAAAACCGTTCTCAGAATACCTTTCTCAAGCTCCAGTTAACAATCAGATCGACTGCATATACAAAGACAGCGATAATAAGCGTCGCCACAAGTACAACTCCGGTCGAATCTTTTAATTCATCCTTGGTCGGCCAGGTGACTTTTTTCATTTCCTTCACCACGTCATTGAAAAAACCAATTATTTTCTCTTTCATTCCTTTTCCTCGGTTGTGCACGCCGGTGTGCTCAGACATTTGCTCCCGGATAGCTGTACGGCGAATACAGACACATCGGCGTACAAGCACGTCAGGAGGGACTCGAACCCCCAACCTGCGGTTTTGGAGACCGCTGCTCTACCAATTAAGCTACTGACGTATCTCATGACCAAAATCTTCCACCCACGGGATCTCTCAAGAAAATTCCAAATTTTCAACCTTGATCTTTCCATTGAGAACTCAAGATCAAAAATTTAAAATTCTTATTTCGTCTCCTTATGCGATGTATGCTTGTTGCAAAAGCGGCAATATTTCTTATACTCGACTCTTCCTGTCTGCTTCCTCTTGTTTTTTGTTGTCGTATAATTTCGATGTTTGCAAACCGTGCATTCGAGTGTGACTATGTCCCTCATTGTTTTTCCTTAATATATGAAATTAGCGAGCTGACGACGGGACTCGAACCCGTGACCTACGCCTTACCAAGGCGTTGCTCTACCAGCTGAGCTACGTCAGCAAAAACCGGCAGAACGACTTTGCCATACCATGGTATATCCGAGGAATCCTGCCGTATCCTCAGTGTTGAGCGGGAGACGGGACTCGAACCCGCGACCAACAGCTTGGAAGGCTGTGACTCTGCCAACTGAGTTACTCCCGCGAATAATCGGCGTACCATCTTACAACCTTGTAAATGAACGAGCTGTGGGCGGCGGGGGATTCGAACCCTCAAAGGCCTAAGCCAACGGATTTACAGTCCGCCCCGGCTCTCCAACTCCGGCGTCCGCCCATAAGCCTTGTACCAAGTCCCGACAAATCGGGACGAAGCATCGCAGCCGAGCTGGCGAAGGGATTTGAACCCCCGACCTGCTGATTACAAGTCAGCTGCTCTACCAACTGAGCTACGCCAGCGTACATATCTTGAGCTTATAAATTTAACAAAATTTGCCAAAAAGTCAAGGTGCAAAAGAAACTTGATAAGTGTCACAAAAACAGCGACATAGCTTCCCACCAAAGCGGCGCTTCATTTTCAGGCATTCTTTTTGTTGCTTCACACTTCAAACTCCTACGTTCGCGGCGAATTTAGATCCATTATCGATTGCAGTATCACAAGGTTCAGTGTAATACTTTGATAAAATCACACTGCCTGTTATTTTCTTTTTATGACAAAATCAAAGGTCGCAGTAATAAGAACTAAGCCAATCACTGTACTCGAAGACATTCAGCGATTAACCGAACTGGGTGAAATGGAGACCGCTCTCGACAAAAGTGCGGCGACAATTCTTAAAGATAATATTTCATGGCACTTCCCTTTTCCCGGAGCAAACACGACCCCCTGGCAAATGGAGGGGACGATACTCTCTTTGAAAAAAATCGGCTGCAAAGAAATCGTTTGCGTTCAAAATAAGACGGTAGTCACAAACGCGTTCAAAGGAGAAGACCTCAATAATTATGTGCCGATTTTTCGGCGGTACGATATCCCGGTTCTGTATAATTTCAAAGAAGAAGACATGACATGGATCGAGTATAAACCGAAAGCACAGATGCATGTCCTGTATAATGTTTATCCGGATGGGATCTATATCCCGGAATATTTCATTGGAAAAAACATCGTTCATCTTCCGACAATCAAAACTCATATTTATACCACCACTACCGGAGCAATGAAGAACGCCTTCGGCGGGCTGCTCAACACGAAGCGGCACTATACTCATTCCTGGATTCATAAAACACTGGTTGATCTGCTCGCAATTCAAAAGGAGATCCACAGCGGCATTTTTGCTATCATGGATGGGACAACTGCGGGGAACGGGCCCGGTCCAAGAACGATGTTCCCGGTAGTGAAAGATCATATACTCGCGAGCGAAGACCAGGTTGCAATTGATGCAGTCGCGGCAAAGATGATGGGATTTGATCCAATGTCCATTGAGTACATAAGAGTAGCACATGAAGATCGCTTAGGTATTGGCGATCCGCGTGAGATCGAAATCGCGGGCGATGACATATCTAACGAGTCATGGGGATTTTCTGTCGGAGACAATGGAGCGAGTTTGGTCGGGGATATCCTTTGGTTCGGACCTTTGAAGAAGGTTCAAAATTTGTTCACTCGGACACCACTTGTTGGGGCGCTCATTTTAGGATCCGAGGTGTATCACGATTACTATAGATGGCCGTTGAAAGACAGAAAAACTTTTGAACGCTGGCGCGCAAATACACATTGGGGCAAGTTATTTCAGCAATACGAGCAGACAGAACTGATGTTGGACACACAGAACGTAGAAGAGTGATGACGTTCAGAATCTTGTGAAGACATGGTTCACAGGTGATCTTGCATCTGCCTCAATTAGTTGCGCTGCCATCGATCTTTGACTTGCAGTTAAGAATTGTTTACAGATTCATCTTCCGTTAGACTTCTCTGAAGAATCAGCGCCAGTAACGAGTCCGTGCGCTGCAGCCTCAAAGAATTTTCCGCCTTCATTCAATTTGAATTCTTCCCACGACTGCAGCATCGCCGGCTGCCACAAAGGATCCAGTATCCACCATATCCAGCTTATGTGGTTCTTGCTAAAGTATTTTATGACCGAATTTCCAAATTCAAGATTCGCCTGCCAATCCGGCAAAGTAAAGCCTAGTTCCGTTGCAACAAGCGGATACTTTGCCGCGACAAATCCGAAGTCCTCATTCCACTTCGGCTCATAAGGTGGCGTTCTCTTGTGCGGATACGGATGGACTGAGTAAGCGATTCCCTCAGCGTCAATCGATGCATAGCGAATCGGTGACAAATCGTAAGCCCAATCGAATCCAGCTACCAACGGTATGCTCTGATTGTTGTAGGCTCTGATCAACTTTATCAGTTCTTCATTGATCTCTTTCCATTGATCCCACGAAACACTGCCTAGTTTTCCGAGCTGATTCGTCGGCTCATTGAATAATTCCGAGAAAGCAACAGTATGATGTCCACTGTAGCGGCCGGCGATGGTTGCCCAGAAATCAAAAGTCTCCTGAAGGCTGGTTACATAAACACTGTTCTGGTATAATCCCTTCTCGAGATTTCCGATGGAGTGCCAGTCGATGTCGACATACAAGCTCTCCTCCGTGCACCATTCGACCGCCTGATCAAGGAGCTTCAAATACTTTTCCGGTGTCCTGTCGCGCCACGCCGCAGGATGAACGGGGAGCCTCACCAAATCCGCCCCCAAACGCTTTGCCTCGATAAAAAGATCTTTGTTCCACACTCCTCTTTGTTCGAGATTGTCCGGATCAGCGACGGCAATGCCATGGAACAAGATTGTGTCACCGTTTGAATTGACAAATCTATTCCCGACTACTTTTATAAGCGGAAGGACTTTTGCATTCAGGGTGTCCGGTCGCTCACCGAATTGCCTGTCGGCATCCCAATTGTGTCCTCTCGTCCACGCCTTCGGTGGATCGATCTGAGCTGACGCCGTAACGAAAAAGCTTATGTAGGAAACGAAAATCAGAAATAGAGTGCCGCTATTCTTCATGGTATTCTCTTTTTAAAAATCTTCGGACGGTCCAATGGGTTAATCCACAAGTCCACTATTCTCACGCCGGAACGCTCCGTATAAGCCATGTGTGGCAGCTTCTTTGCAGAAACATTGTTCTGCATTCCAGCTCCTATCCCATCGTCACAATAACTTCATTTTCAACTTTCATTTTTGCCACAGGGATAAAATTATTTTCCAAGGGTTCCTCGTTCAAGACAATCTTCTTTACGCCCTTTTCCACACCTTTCGGATTTTCAACACGGATCCTCAAAATCTTTCCGCGGAACTTACGCTCAATGTCAAAAGATTTCCATTTCGCCGGTACGCAAGGATCAATTCGCAATCCATTTATCTCAGGTCGAACTCCGAGAATGAATCTCGTGATGGCATAATAAGTCCATGATGCCGAACCCGATAGCCATGGTATGCGCGATACGCCATGCTTGGGACTTTCCTTCGAGTGGGTCGACTGGCAGACAACATAAGGTTCAATTTCACGGATCTCTGCTTTCTTGTTATAAGCGGCCGGCAGATATGCCCGCAGGTATTCATATGCTTGATCGCCATGTCCCAGGATTGCCTCAGCCATCACTGCCCACGGTTGCGTGTGGACGAAAATACCAGCGTTCTCCTTGAGACCGGGATTGAAGAACGACGCTCTCACGACCTTATAATCTGTCTTCGTATACGGCGGATCACAGAGCGCGAGACCATACTTCGTAAAAAGCCGCTTGCGGACCTGTTGCATAGCCGCCTCAGCGTGCTCGCGAGAGGCGACCCCCGATATCACCGACCATGTTTGAGTATTCAGGAAAATCTGACCTTCAGCACAATCCTTCGAGCCGAATTTCACACCATCATGCCGAAAGCCGCGGGCGAACCATTCTCCGTCCCACGCATATCGCTTTATGTTCGCATCGAGTCTTTCGAGAATAAGCTTTGCCCACGACGATTCGTCCGCCTTCTTGAGAAAGAGAGCGACGTCAATATAGACCTTGAAGGCGTACCGAAGCTGCATTGTGACGAAAATCGATTCACCTTTCCGGCCAAATCTTAGTGTGTCGTTCCAGTCTGCCATCAAGCCGCACGGAAGTCCATGGGCACCGGACCTCTCCAGACTAAACTGGAGTGCACGTTTCATGTGAGCGAAAACCGTGTCGGCCCCTTTGTCGGCATATGGCAAAACTTTCCTGTAGAATTCAGTATCCCCAGTTTCCTCAACGTAAGCGGGAATGGCGTTGAAAAGCCAAAGGGCATCGTCTGAGCGATAGTCCTCTTCTTTCGGCGCAGGTTCGTGACCTGGGTTATGACTGAACGGCAAGATGACCGGCATTGCTCCGCCAGTCGAAACCTGGCCGGTTATCATCAGCTCCAATCGTTTCCTTGCTTCATCCGGAATTGCGTGTATGACACCAAGAAAATCTTGAACCGTGTCGCGATACCCCAACCCATCGCGATCGACGCCGGTGTAGACAAGACTTGCGGCTCGCGACCATGCGTAGGTTATCATTGAATTATAGATTCCCCAGGTATTGATTGTTGCGTTGAGTTCCGGGTCAGGAGTCTTCGCGCTAAACCCTTCGACCCGTTTGTGCCAGAATGATTTCAGCTCCGAGAATGCCTCATCAACCTTTTTAACCTGACGAAATTCATCTGCAGCTTCTTTTCCTTCCTTCTCGGCGCTTCCAATCCCAACGATGACGGCAAACTCTACAGTCTGACCCGGCCTCAGAGAAAACTTTACCTGGAGTGAACCGCAAGGATTATCTCCATACGCCAGGCTGTCAGAACATTTTCCCCGTTCAACTGCGATAGGATTTGCATAAGTCCGGTATGGACCAAGAAATACTTCACGATCTGTGTCGTAGCCGGAGACTTTTGCTCCTACCATGACTTGAAACGTATGACGACCCTGGTCCTTTTCCTTGAAATGTTCCGGCATCGCCGGGATGTTTATGTTTGTACCATGATCGATGATTCCATCAATAACCTTCATCTGCGCAATGTACTGAACATACTGGATGTTTAATAGATCATCCATAGCATTCCAGTTTCCTGCATACTCGAGATAACTAAATGCACTCAACGATCTTTTCTTCTTGGAGGCATTCGTGACTTTAACTTTCCAGATCTCGAAACAGCGACCGAGCGGCACAAAGTAAGTTACCTCAGATTTGATGCCGCTGTATTGAGACTCTATAATTGTATAGGCCATACCATGACGACAAATCGATTTGTATCTTGAAAGCGGTTTCCCTACGGGTTGCCATGATGCGGACCAGAAATCGCGTGTGCCATGATCATGGAAATAGATGTACCGGCCTGGCTGGTCCGTAGGAATGGAGTTGAAACGAAAACGGACAAATCGTCCCATCCCGCCGGATTTGTAAAAGCTGTAGCCGCCAGCATTGTTCGTGATTATCGCACCGTACTCCGTTGAACCCAGGTAGTTCGTCCATGGCTTCGGTGTGTCCGGACTAGCGATAACATATTCTTTGTGTTTGTCGTCAAAATTTCCGTACTGCATAGATTGCCCTTAATTTTGAATATTAGATTCTAAGTTTGAATTAAGGATTCATAATTCAAACTCACATTCAAATTTCACCTTGCCTCTGCAACACCGGCCGCAGCGCGTCTCGCTTCGACTTCTTCCTTTATCTTCTTGACCACGGGCTCGTTGAGTCCGTAGAAGAAAATGAGGAGCAGAACAGCGACAAGCCCTGGAACCACTGGAATAACGCTCATCATGGATTTTATGCCCGATAAGACCTCGACATTTTGTGCCACGTTGGCCTGGAACCCCGTCATAGCGAGAATCCATCCTGCGATGGCCGTACTGATGGCCCATCCCAATTTGTTAGACATGATAGAAGCGGAATAAACGAGACCTGTGGCCCTTCTTCCCGTCTTCCACTCAGAATAGTCAGCCGTGTCCGCGTACATCGCCCACAACAGCGGAGAGATCGGTCCACCGACGACAGAACCAACAATTTGAAGGATAAACATCCAGAGAAGATCCGCGGGCCCGAGCACGAAAAACAATCCCGTCGAAATCAGGGCAGCAACAAAAAGCGCGATAGCCGCGTTCTTCCTGCCGAATACGCGTGAAAACCAGGGAACGAGCAAAACTCCGAGAAGCGAAGATCCCTGTCCGACAACGTTGAAGAATGAAGCGAGAACCTCGTATCCGTACTTATGGCTCTCATCCACGAGAGAAATCGGCTGCTTTCCGAAGAATCCCCATAGCGGATTGATCACGTATCTGACCATGAAATTGATGAAATGCGTCATCCATGGAACAACCTGCTCGCTGACATAGTACTTAAAATAGTAAACTGTTGCATTGAGCCTTATCGCTACAAAAAGAATTAGCAGAATGGTCACGCCAAATAATACAATCCATGGAGTGTTCTTGGAAATATCCTTAAGATCGCCCCTGACTGATGTCTTCTCTTTTGACATCGGCTGGATCCGTTCGTGCGTGGAGAAAAATACTATCGTAAAGAAAATTATTGCAACGATTGCGTAGAGCACCATGGTCGTTTGCCAGCCTTTTGCGCTGTTCCCGCCTCCGAAGTACTCGGCGAGCGGCAACGCGGTGGCTGAAACAACTATACCGGCAGAGTATGCACCGACAAACTTGAAAGAAGAAGCGCTCGTTCGTTCGTTGGGTTCGCCGCTTATCACGCCGAGGAGCGACGTATAAGGAATATTTATTGCCGAATAGAAGAACATGAACGCAATGAACGTCACATAGGCGTAGACGAGTTTTCCCGTCGGAGAGAAGCCAGGAGTGGAGAACGCTAGCACGGCGGCTATCGCGAGCGGGAGAGACATCCAGATCAGATACGGCCTGAACTTGCCCCAACGCGTTTGTGTACGGTCCGCGGTCATGCCGATGCCGACATCAAAGAAAGCGTCCAGCGCCCTCGAGATCGCGATCATGGTACCCGCGGCGGCGGCGGCTAATCCGAATACATCCGTGTAAAAGAAAAGTAAGTACACCATAATTGTCTGCCAGAATAGAACAGATGCAAAGTCACCGCATCCGTATCCAGTCTTTTCCAAGAAAGAAAGTTTCTGACTATCTGTGCTCATATACAGCTCCTTATTGTTTAGCAATTGACCTTTTCATTTGCCCATTACAACTTTTACAACATTTTGGTCTTTCATACAATCAACCGGAATAAGATTCCTTTCGATCTTTTTTCCATTAACCGAAATTTCCTTGATTCCCTTTTCAACTCCATCCGGATTCGATACTCCGATGTGCAGCTTCTTGCCTCTAAAAACTCTCGCGACCTCGAATGACTTCCAGCTTGGTGGCACACACGGATCGATACGGAGACCATCGACTTCCGGTTTAATTCCCAAAATGAATTGCGTCGCCGCGTAATACGACCATGCTGCCGATCCTGAGAGCCACGGGAGTCTCGACGCGCCTCGACGCGGACTCCGCGGGCTGTTTATGAATTGGGAATAGACATAAGGCTCAATTTCCCTTACTTCAGCTCGCTCGCTATACGATGCCGGCATATAGGCCCGAAAAATATCAAACGCCTTGCCGCCATGTCCCAACATGGCCTCTGCGATGACCGCCCAACCTTGTGTGTGGCAAAAGATGGAGCCGTTCTCTTTCATACCCTTATTGAAAAGCGCAGCCTTCATCACCGAAATGTCGGTCTTCTCATAAGGCGGATCGCAAATCGTCAAGCCGTATTCCGTCCAGAGATGCTGATGAGTTCTTTGCATGATCAGTTCGGCGGTCTCTTTCGAGGCATGTCCACTAATCACCGCCCAGGTTTGCGGATTCAAGAAAATTTTGCCTTCATCATTTTTGCGAGAACCGAATGTTGCACCGTCTTCACGATAGCCGCGCAAGAACCATTCTCCATCCCAGGCATGCTTCGCCAGACTTTCATCCAACTTCTCAAGATTTTTCTTAGACCACAAGATTTCCTTTTTGTTGCCCAGATACTCATTCACTTCGATGTAAGTATCCAGTGCATATCTCAATTGAAATGCCACAAAAACCGATTCGCCTTTTTGTCCAAGCTGGAGACAATCATTCCAGTCAGCCGCCAACCCGCACGGCAAACCATGCCGTCCGGAATGGTCCAAACTAAATTCGATGGCACGCCTCATGTGGCCGAGCACAGTATCTTTGCCTTTGTCCGCGTATGGAAAAACCTTCCTATAAAAATCGACATGCCCGGTCTCTTTCACATAGGCCGGCACGGTATTGAAAAGCCACAGACAATCGTCGGAACGATATTCATTTTCCGACGGCGGTTTCTCGTGTCCTGGATGATGGCTGAATTGTTTCACGACAGGCATTGCTCCTCCCGTAGAGGCCTGTCCCGTCATCATCAGCTCAAGACGTTTCTCAGCTTCATCGGGGATGATGGACAAAACCCCCAGCAGGTCTTGAACCGTATCGCGGTAACCGAGTCCGTCACGCTCGCCTGCATACACGATGCTCGCTGCACGCGACCATACATATGTAATCAGACAGTTGTACGGGCTCCACATATTCATCATACTGTCGAACTGAGGGTCGGGGGTTTTTACAGTCATGGACTTAAGTCTCGAATGCCAGTGAGATTTTACGTTTTCAAATTCATGCTGAGCCTTTTTGATGTCCGAAAATTCACCGACCGCCGCCCGGCCTTCCACCTCGGCCTGACCGATTCCCAGCAGGACTAACAATTCCTTCGATTCACCGGGATTAATTTCTAAGTCGGTTTGAAAAACGCCGCAGCCGTTGTCGCCGACGGCAATTGAATTCCCACATCGTCCCTGTTCCACAACCAGTGGATTCGCATATCCACGATAAGCGCCGATAAACTTTTCGCGATCGGTATCGAAACCGACGATGTCTGCACCGACTAATGCAAAAAACATGTGCCGCGATTGAGGGTCCGCAGCAAAATCGCCGCGCACAACCGGCAGGAAAGGATTTGTGCAGTGATTGATGATGTTGTCGACGACTTTCATCTCCACGATGAACTGCGTGTACTGGAGGTTCACCCAGTCCATCCACATCTGCCAATGGGATGAATACTCGATGAAAGGGAATATACTCAACCGGCGTTTCTGATCGCTTAGGTTCGACACCTTCAGGAGCCAGCATTCCATTTGTTTCTCCAGCGGGACGAAGTAGGTACTTTCAGTGCGGACGTTCGAGTATTCCGACTCGATAACCGTATAAGCTGTACCATGACGACAAATGGATTTGAATTTATCCAAAGGTTTGCCGGTCGGCTGCCACGATGCCGACCAGAAGTCACCCGAATCTTTATCGCGCAGATAAAAGTACCTGCCGGGTTGGTCCATCGGTAGATTGTTCGGGCGCCATCTAGTAAACCGCCCCTGTGCTGCCGAGTTGAAGAAGCTGTATCCGCCGGCGTTGTTGGTGATAATCGCGCCGTACTCCGTCGAGCCGAGATAATTACTCCACGAGCGCGGCGTATCAGGCCGCGTAATTACATATTCTTTGTTTTCATCGTCAAAGTAACCAAATTTCAATTTATCGTCCTTATTGATAATGATTCATAGGGGATTACAGCAAAATTGAAAACCCCACCAAGAGACCGACGTGAGAAAAGACGTAGTCATACTTGTATGAACCATAGCCAAAATCTTCGCTGCTAGACCACGCATGGCTTCGGTAGTTCACTTCAGCACGCAAAACTACAGACTGAGTTAATAAGAATTTTGCACCGGCACCCAGGTTGATGACCCCTATGTCGAATTTGTCGCTCATTTGTACAACCGTGCCGCCGCCCATCATAGGTACTTGGATAGAATTTGAGATACCATAACCGGCTCGAACGAACAGCGCTGCTTTCGAATTGGGAGGAAGGTAAGTATAAGAAAGATTAAGTAGAAAATACTGAGCCGGTTGCGCATGTTGAACTGCCATGAGACTGATTTCAGGCTCGACTGAGAGACCATCAAGCAAATAGTATCCGGGAGAAATTGAGAAGAAAAGGAATTGTTCGGTTTGAGAATCGCTAGATGAATTGCCTAAATAAGTCCCGGTACTCTTATCTGTGGTTGAGCCGAGGCTGCCCGAAAACGAAAGTTCTAAATCTCCCTTGTTGAATTGTGCGTTGCTCATCGACGACGTTAACAGCAAAAAGCCGATTACTGCCACCATGGATTTCATTGTTGCCTCCCTTATTATTAGTTTTGTTCACATCGGGCGTCGCATGTACCGGAAGAACATGAACACTGCAAACAGCCGCGACCTGTTTAAAATATAAATGATTCCTCAATTTTACCAGCCTAGAAACAGGGATCGCCAACGGCATATTTTGGTTTGCCTTCTGACCACGTGATCAGGTGCAGGCCTTCGATTTACCTTTGTGGATGACTCTGAACAAAACTGACAATTTCATCTACGGTCGAAAACACGAGTCCTGTCACTGTATCAGCAGCGCCGTAGTAGATAGCCAATCGTCCGGTCGCACCATCACATAACATGGCGCACGGGAAAACCACGTTCGGCACATCGCCGACGCACTCATATATTGTCTGCGGAGACCAGAGGTAAGGCTCGGCTCTTGCAATCACTTTCCACGGCCTCTCCGGATCAAGAAGCACCGCTCCCGCACTGTAAACAAATCCGTTGCATGATTGAAGAACGCCGTGATATATCAGAAGCCAGCCTTCAGACGTCTCGATAGGAATCGGTCCCGCTCCAATCTTTGTGTATTGCCACGAATTCCCAACTGGACTCATGACATGGCGATGCTTGCCCCAGTAACAGAGGTCGGGGCTTTGACTTAAGTAAATATCGCCGAACGGTGTATGCCCGCTGTCGGACGGGCGCGAGAGCATCACAAAATTTCCTTTTATCTTACGAGGGAACAAGACGCCGTTTCGATTAAACGGCAGGAAGGCATTCTCGAACTGATGAAATGTCTCGAAATCATTTGTCCAACCCACGCCGATTGTCGGGCCATGATAATAATTGCACCACGTGACGTAGTACCGATCCTCGATCCACACAACGCGCGGATCGTAGCCGTAAACGAAATTGCCGACTTCAGGATCATCACACTTGAACTTCAATGGGCTCGGATCGAGCTTCCACGTCAGTCCATCCTTACTGAATCCACGATGCAGTCTCATTTGTCTCGCCCAGTTGTCGCATCGGAAGACGCCCGCGAACTCGCCTTTGTACGGAACGACCGCACTGTTGAATATGCTGTTTGAAGTCGGCAGGAGGTCGCGCGGTATCACAGGATTTTTCGAATATCGCCACACCGGCTTGTTATGTCCAGCAGGTTTCTCTTCCCATGGTAAATTTGGAATCGGATTTTGATTGATGATTTTGACTGAGCTCATATTATCCTCGCTGTTTCATAAACAATAAAGACTATTGTTTCCAATTGTCCGTCCTGAAGGTTGGTGCCGGTAGCCCTTCCTTATTAAAGAACGTTGCTTCATCGGTGTTGGTCCATGTGTATCTCACCGCAATCGGTTTCTTTATCTCATCGCTATAGACAATCAACTTTCTTCCCTCGACTTTGACATTCGCCTTGACAAAGACGCTGTCTTTCCCCGCGATCAAGAAATTCGCATTGCCGCTGCTGTCTTTGATAATCAAACCGCCATCGGCGTTATCGAACGAGAGGAAAATTTTCCCGTTTTGAATTTTCATTGAGCGGTACAAAGGTCCGGAGTAAATGACTTTCTTGTGATAATCTTTGGCGAGTGCCCACAAAGCCAAACGCGAGCCGACATCCTGCTTATCGGGTGGATGAATTGTCGAGGTTGGAGCGATGTCGAGCGTGACTGCAATACCCGTGTTCGGAACGGAGAGAGTGCGGAATTGGGCATCGCGAACCACATATGATTTTGATTTCTCACCATACGCGAAGGGTGCTATCTGCACGTAGTAAAACGGGAAATTGCCTTCCCCCCAATCGGTCCTCCAATTCTTGATCATGAGTCTGAACAGCGCCTCATAATTATCGTAATCGCTCGGCAGATTCGAATTCGATTCTCCCTGATACCATATCGTCCCCTTGATGCAATACGGTATAAGTGGGGCTGTCATGCCGTTGAAAAGCATGGTCGGCGTGTCCGGACCGACGTCGACAGAAGTTTTCGGACGACTGTTGAACTCACCTGCGGCACCATACCTGTAGAATTTGTTATTCATGAATTCCGCGACAGGCAAATATTTCCAATCGCCGGAAAGCGAGATGCCCGACAAAGTGTCCGGCTTGCTATAGATTTGCATCTTGACGTCATTTCCCCAGATACCGCCGCCTCCGCCCGTGTCGATAACTCTGACAGCAATCACCAGAACAGAATCCTTCACAATTCCCTTAGGGATTTCGTAAATCCTAGGAGTCGCCCAGAATCCGCCGCCGAGCATTCCGCCGACCTTCACGCCGTTTACATATGTTTCGTCCATATCATCGATGGGGCCAAGCGCCAGCACAAGATTTGTGTCAAGCCAACTTTTTGGTATCTCGATTTTTTTCCTGAACCAGACCGTGCCATCGAACTCTCCTACTTCCGTTGCTTCCCAGTAGGTCGGCAGCTTCATGGTACGCCAACTACTGTCATCAAAATCAGCTCTGTGACAAAGGCTGTCTTCGAAATCAAGATTCTCAAATTGATGCGCCGGCGGCTTTGCACTGATGTCGATCACGGGGTGGCTGAATATCCAGTCGTTCAGCTTCTTCACCTGACCACGCGCGCTGTCGATCTTCTCAACGATCGGCGTGTAGTCAGGCATCCCGCCTAGAAACTTTCCGCCTATCCACGATTGTATCCTTGTTCCTCCCCAGCTCGACACGATCAAACCGATAGGCACATGAAGCTCTTCGTAGAGTTTTCTTCCGAAAAAATATCCCACCGCGCTAAACTTTGCCACGGTCTGAGGGTTGCACTCGTTCCAAGCTCCCACGCAATTAAACTCGGGCTGGGCCGAAACGGCTCTCGCTACGGTGAACAGTCTAATGTTTGGAAAATTGGCAGCCTGAATTTCTTCTGCGGAATTCTGGATCGGATTGTCCGGAGGCCATCCGGCAAGTGGCATTTCCATATTCGATTGACCGGAACACAGCCAAACTTCTCCGAGCATTACGTTCTTATATATGATTGTCGAATCTCCAATCTGCAGGCTCACCTCATACGGACCTCCCGCCTTGACCGTCTTCAATTTGACCTTCCAGAGGCTGTCGGGTAAGACTTTTGTCTTCGCCGATGCTCCCCAGCTCGCTTTAATCGAAACGGGTGCACCGGGCGTTGCCGTGCCCCAGAAAGTTACATTTGTTTTTTGCTGCAGGACCATGTTGTCAGAAAATATAGACGGGATTTCAATAAACGGTTTGTTTGACTCCGCCTTTGCAATCACAATGAGAAACAAGAATAACGCAATGAGTTTCATATTAATCCTCGAAGTTGAGTAAACATTTTACCATCGGCAGGTGTAAATATGACGACACAAAAGTCAAAAGAAACGCTGCTCGAGAACTGACTTTCAGGTTGCATTCTGAATTCAATATGCCGTTACAATATTTGGATCTGGGTTTTCTATTTTCGAATAAATTATCTCAACGCGGCTGAGCTGAGCCACGTCGTTGAATCTTATTTTCAAATACCTGCTGTTCGGCGGAAACTCCGCACATGTATAGACTGCCGGCGTAAAAAACCTGTAGAAATTCTTATAAGGAGGAAAAGTTTCCACTTTTGCGCCAAGCGGCTTCAGGGTATTTACAGAATCAGATGCGGAAAAATCCAATCCGCATTCTCCGTTCGTCAAAAACACTTCTACTCTAAATGAATCGATCGGGTGTGGAACTCGATATATAATGTAGGAACCAGCCGTTCCCCTCAGCCTGCTGAAATCATCTTTAGCTCTGTAAGAATCCTGGTATGTGAGAAACTGCAGGCTATCCGACTTCATAAAAATTTTCGTAGAGTCACTCAACTCATCCACCAACTCTTTGCAATTGACATCGACTGGTCCGACAGCATTCGAAGGCGAAGAGACCCCCGAAGAATTCTCGGCGCTCACTCTGTAAAGATAACTTTTCCCGAGCTGCGCGGTTGTATCCTCGAAAAGTGGACGGAACACTTCGCCTGCGTCGCTCACACCGTCTGCGACGATTTGCCATTGAGTAGAATCACCCGCCATCCTCTGTATCTCATACGAAGAAGCGCCGGCAGAACCCTGCCATGAGATATGATATACATCAGGCACGGGTAACATGGTCGGCGAATCCGGGATCGGAAGCGGCGGCTCCGGCAGACTGTCAATCGCATACGCGGCATTTCTCATGATATCAACAATTTCTTTCTCGTGATAAATGCTGTCCGAGGGAAAACCGGGAAAACGGTACGATCCCACTCCATAATTTTCCCCATGTTGGTAGAAGCCGCCGTCACGACTGTGAAACCTCAAACTCCATATCATTATTCCTGAAATGCCGTTATCGATCACCGTATCGACAAGGGCTTTTGCGTCCTGAGGATTTCTAAAACCAAATTCGCCGATGAAATAAGGTTTCCTCCCTTCCGTCAATTTACGATTCGAAAGTGCATCGCGAACCGCATTACTCAGAGTTGTATAATAATGAGTTGAAAGCACATCGAAGTTTGAGTCGGCGACCTCATTCTCCGTAAGAAGCGGCGCGTGCATCCCCTCAAGCACTAAATGATTTTTGTCTATGCGCTTTATGTAAGCCGCAATTGTATCCTGCCATGAGAGAGGTGTTTCAAGTTCATTGCCGGTTTCCCACCCTAAAATGGCTTTGTCATCCTTATAGAGGATGCCGGTGTAAACATTTTTTCTATGCAAAACATAGCTGATCGTCTTCTCAAAATCGGAAATTAACTGCAGGTCCGTCCAGAAATCGTTCGGCTGCTTGCCTCTAAATGCTGCATATTCCGCCCTTCCACCCCACCACCACCAATTATCGACGAAGGGGATTATCAGCCGCACTCCTTCTTCATTTGCAGTTTGGAGCACCTTGTCCAATGCGTGGAAGGCCCGCTCGTCAAACTCTCCCGGCCCTTCGACATGACGAATTATGTTCCGTGATTCTCCTGCTCTCCGAACTGACAAAGTATAAATCCGCGCCACTTTCCCGCCTTCAATCTTGATAGTTCTAAGAGCGTCTCTAATTTCAAATTCGGTCGGCAGACGCCAAGGATTTGAGTCATCAAATGGCAGGTAGTCTTCTATATATGACAGGTTTGGTATATTATATGAAACGAATCTGAACTCTTTCTTCCCATCCATCAGCTTGTCTTTGTTTGCGGAGATAAAATTCTCGAATTGACCCGACGCACCGCAACCCGCGTTCAGGATACTTACGGCAAAAATAATCGCCCATAGAAATCGCCTCATATCAGTCGTCTCTGATTTCAATAAAATTCTTATGAAGATAACACTGTTCGCCCTTAAGATGAAGAGAAAATTTTCTTGAACCGTATGTCAAAAAGTATTATCATTTTTTCGAGAAAGGGTCTTTCATTCAACCTTTTAGAAATCTGTTAAGAGAAACCGCGCGAATCCGCAGGAGAACTTGAATGTCAGAAGATAATCGAAGCATAATCAAAAAGATGATCCCGTCATTGAATCAGAGCTTGCTCAAAAAGTGGTATCCCATGGTTGTCGACAAGGTTAACGGCGGCTATTATACTAATATTACCTACGATTGGAAGTTAGAACCCGAGCAGCCTAAAATGGCGGTAACCCAGGGGCGACACATGTGGACGGCAGCAAAGGCGGCGATGTACTTCGACGAAGGTGTTTATGCAGACGCAGCGAAGCACAGGTTCGACTTTTTCAGGAAAAAGATGTGGGATCAAAAATACGGCGGCTTCTACCAGATGCGCGACCAGAAAGGTGAAACAACCGATTACCTCGGATTCTTCGATGAGAAACGCACATACGGAAATGCATTTCTGATTTACGGCCTGGCCGCTTTGTACGAGTTAACCGGAGATGCAAAAGTTCTCGACTTTGCCAAGGAAGCTTTCCACTGGGTTGAGGAACATGCCAAGGATCCGAAGGGCCTGGGCTATTTTCAATTCCTGACGAGAGATGGAAAACCAATAAGCAAAGAAGGCGAGTACAAAACTAAAGCTGACGACACCGTAGAGGCGGGATACAAAGACCAAAATTCTTCGATCCACCTGCTTGAGGCTTACGCAGAATTATATAATGTATGGCATGACAACATGCTGAAGGAAAAACTTTACGATCTTTTGACTCTCATCAGGGACGTTATCACAGCCCCCGAAGGTTACATGAACCTCTTCTTCGACAACGACTGGAAGCCGGTGTCATTTCGAAACGCGCCGAAGGAAGTGAGAGAAAAAAACTACCGGCTGGAGCACGTTTCATTCGGACATAACTATGAAACGGCATTCTTGATGTTGGAGGCATCCCACACGCTAGGATTAAAAGATGACGTGAAGACACTGACAGTCGCAAAGAGAATGCTTGACCATGCAATCCAGAACGGCTGGGAAAAGGACAACGGCGGATTTGTCGACGCGGCATATTATTTTGCCGGAGAGAATAAGTGCACGGTCATCCAGGATACCAAGAACTGGTGGGCTCAAGCTGAAGCGATAAATGTTCTGCTGATGATGTCAAAGATTTTCCCGAAAGAACCGATCTACAAAGATTACTTCACTAAAGAGTGGAATTATATAGAGAATTTCCTCCTCGATCACGAGCATGGCGACTGGTTCGAAGGCGGACTTGACAAAGAGCCTCACTACAAAACCGGTAGGAAAGGACACATCTGGAAAGGTTGTTACCATACGGGAAGATCGCTGATGAATTGCACTAAGATGCTTTCTGAAGACTATCCTGATTTAACTCCGACAAACAAAGGGTTTGCAGAAGTTGCGAACAGCTTCAATCGAATGATAAATCACTGGAAAAAAGTGGGTGAAAAGCTCCAATAGATAACGGAGACACCAAGGACCCCGATTCATACCGACAGAGAAAGTGAAAACTCAAGAACATATCAGGGGAATCTCTCATAGCAATCATCGGTTTTGTAATACGGTACCTAATGAGCAGGAATCAGTCTCTGAGGCCTAAGCGGGCCTCTCGTGTCGTAATTCTTCTTTGTGTCATAATTTCGTTCTCATTCCAAGGATGTATCACTTTCCTTTTTCAGGGAAAGCCAAATTACGTCATGGTTAATGGCACACAATTCATTTATAAAGGCAAACCATACTATTATATTGGAACAAACATGTGGGACGGCTGTTATCTCGGAGCACCCGGGGCAATTGGAGACAGACCAAGATTGATCCGGGAATTGGACAATTTGAAATCATTAGGGATCACCAACTTACGAATACTCGCCGCGTCCGAGAACTCATACATAACGAATTCCCTGAAGCCAGCAATCCAAATGAAACCCGGCATTTATGATGAAGATTTGTTGGAAGGACTGGATTTTATTCTTTCCGAAATGAACAAGCGGGACATGCACGGCGTGATTTTCCTGAACAATTACTGGGAATGGTCTGGGGGTATGGCCCAATATAATGATTGGGCAAACGGCGGTGGAGGCATCGATCCGGCGAACGGCAATTACGGTCCTTTCATGGATTATTCAGCGACGTTTTATGTCAATGAAAAAGCCCAGAAGTCGTTCTTCAATTTTCTAACGGACATCCTGACAAGAAGAAACAAATACGATGGATGTTATTATTACGAAGAACCGGCGATAATGGCGTGGGAGCTTGCAAATGAGCCGCGTCCCGGAAGAGACGACAAATATCTCAAAGAATATTATCGCTGGATAGACTCGACGGCGCATTTCATTCACAGCATCGACCGCAACCATCTTGTCACGACGGGCAATGAAGGTTTGATCGGAAGCTTGATGGATTCCACAATTTACCTGACAGCGCAAGGGTCCAAGTATATCGATTACGTTACGTTTCATCTGTGGCCCAAAAATTGGGGCTGGTTCAACGCGAAAGATATCGCCGGGACATATCCTCGAACTGAGATGAACGCCATCCAATACGTCGATCGGCATATCGAGCTTGCACGTGAACTTGGGAAGCCAACAGTCATGGAAGAATTCGGGATACCACGCGACAGCGAGTTCTACGCGCCAGGCACGCCGACGACGTCGAGAGACAAATATTTTGAAAAAATCCTGGGACTTATATATGACAGCGCCGCCGTCGGTGCACCGATTGCCGGCACAAATTTCTGGGGATGGGGCGGTGAAGGAAGACCTCAACACTCCGACTACAGGTGGTTGCCGGGCGATCCGTTCACCGGCGATCCGCCGCAGGAGCCGCAGGGATTAAATTCCGTTTACGATGTCGACACAACCACTCTGTTTATTCTCAAAGCCGACGCAATGAAGATGATTGCACTCAGCGACACCGAAAGAATTCGCGGTGAAAAGAAAGTGGTGCAGGGCAAAAATATTAAATTCTGAAGTCGAAGCTCCGCACTGATTCAACATCTGAAATCAAAAACTTGAGAGGACGAACGCAAGCAATGAGGATCGTCATTCCGAAAACATGGAATTCTCTATACTGTAGGGTAGGTGCTTCGAGTCCTAACTCAGTATTTACTTGCTTCGTTAAGCGTTAGGACCGCCTCATCACTCAGCTTTATTTCTGCTGCCTTCATCAATGATTCCAATTGGGCGAGATTCGTCGCACTCGCGATAGGCGCAGCCACCGATGGTCTCGACTGGAGCCATGCTATCGCAATGCTCGCCGGTGTGCTGTCATACTCCCGCGCCACTTCATCAAGCCCGGAAAGGATTCTGAAGCCTCGTTCAGTCAAATATTTTTTCACACCGCTCCCTCTCGCGCTTTTTTGTAAATCGGCTTCAGAGCGGTATTTCCCCGTCAAGAAACCGCTCGCCAGGGAATAGTAAGAAATCACACTGAGGTTTTCTTTTAGACAGATTTTTTCATAAGACATTTCAAATTTTTCCCGGTCGTACAAATTGTATTCGGGCTGAAGGGTCTGGTAGCGCGGATAGTCCTTTTTTCCACTCGTCTCGAGAGAACTCTTCAACCTCTCGGGCGAAAGATTGGAAGCCCCGATCCATCTTACCTTTCCTTCAGTCACCAACTGCGAGTAAGCCTCCAAGGTTTCTTCAACCGGGACGGTTTCAACATCCCAGTGAGTCTGGTACAGATCTAAGTAATCGGTTTGCAGACGCCGCAATGAATCTTCAGCGGCATGGAGAATATATTTCCTTGAGATGTCTCTTTTCCCCTGTCCCATGTCCGATCCGACTTTTGTCGCAATCATCACTTCATCGCGGTTGCGACGCTGTCTCATCCAGTTACCGATTATCTTCTCGGATTCGCCTCCTTTATTTCCCGGTGCCCACCGGGAATACGAATCCGCAGTGTCGATGAGATTGAAACCACGAGCGACGAAGGCGTCCAGCAACCGAAAAGCCGTCGTTTCGTCAACCGTCCAGCCAAATACATTCCCACCGAAGGCAAGCGGTGCAATACTAAGAGAAGATCTTCCAAGTTGTCGTCGTTCCATATCTAAGGCAAATTCTATGATTACATAATCTCAACTAAGGCAAAACGTCTTGAAATACTGATTTGTTTCAGCGTCATTCTACTCTCTTCCTGAAATTCTTTTTTCAAATATCTCCTTGAGTTGTTTGTACTGCGGGTCGTTTACTCCTTGAAGCTTGGCAAAATCATTCATTGCCGACTTTGCCTTGGTCATGTCTCGTTTTATCATATATAGTACGCACAATCTATAAACCAGCGATGGATCGTTTTCAAGTTCCGCGCGCGCTTTTTCCAGGTATGGCAGCGCTTCGATATTCTTCTGTGCAAAAAGTATTTTCCCGATGAGTAGATCGGTGTATGGAACCTCCCGGATGTTATTGGCATCCTTCAAAACATCCAATGCCTCGGAAACCTGACCGACCTTCAACATCGCTTCAGCTTTGTCTATGTAGGGCTTTATTTTTGCCGGCATCAAAATCATCATGTTCCCTGCTTCGTCAGACCCGGTGAATGTCGGATCCATGTTTCTAATTACGGCAAGTGTATTCCCTGCGTCCAAAGCAAGGCCGGAGTCTTTCTGGACTCTGTATTTCAGTATCTGGACCTGCAACGCAGTGCTGCGATTCAAACTTGCACTCTCCAATTTTTCTATGCACAAAAGTGCATCCTTATAATGTTTTTGCGATGAATAGATAGAAGCAAGAGTGAACTGCGCATAAGAGCTTGTGTCTGAACCGGGCGATTCTTTCAAGTACCGTATCGCATTTGTAAAATCGCTTGCCTTGACCGCCAAACTAGACGCATAGTAATATGACGAAACGTCCAGGGGCGCGGTATAAGCTATTGCGAAGTATTCCTTGGAAGCACGTTCCGGATCTCCGATCGACTCGTAGTAGGCAGCCAATTTCTTATGGGCCGTGATAGAGTTTATGTTAGCATACTGTATAGTCATGAACGCTAAGGAATCAATAATGCCATGAGGGATGTAAGTATTGCGGAAATTGTTTGCCGTGGACTCAGGCTGAAACGGCCATCCCGCTTTCAAATGTTCTATCCGCAGATGGGCAATCAAACTGTCAAGCTCGGTGTAACCCCAGTCGGCCCTGTCACATGTGGAGCAGTTGATTTTCGATGTATCCCATCTCTCTTCGATCATTCCATGCAGCCTGAGCGCGTCGAGAAAGCCGTCCGCCATCAGGAACTGTCCATCGATGTTCGGGTGAAGATGGTCGGTCATCAAATTATCTCCAACGATACCGTTCAGAGAATGCTCTTCGAAGAGAAGTTTCAGCGAGACACTATAGGCACCAAGCGAATCAGCAAGATGAGCAATGATCTCATTGAAGTCTTCCGGTGCCCTAAACCTGATTACGTCCAGATCCTTCGCGCGGATATATTCATCTTTGGCCTTGTCTGAAAAGCCGTCTTCTTCAAGCCTTCGTGCATTCTGGTACACCGAGTCTGCCGGGGGATAGATTCCATAACGCACCGAGCGAAAAGGAGCCAAGTCCCTGACGTTGCTGACAAGATCGCTGATGATCACCGGCACGCCGGCATCTTTGAATTTCCAGAGGAGTGCACCCATGTTGTCCGAGAACTGTTTTAACCCTTCCGAATACATCTTTGAAGCATAAGGGACGAGGTCCTTGCCGACCATCTTCTCCATCAAAGTCCCCTTTGACTCGTCGTTACTCTGCGGGTGCATCATCTTAACAAAGTCGACAATGCCCGACTCGATTAGTTGATACGTTCTCAGATGGACGAGCCTAAGCCGGAGCTTCTTCGTCCAGACGGGGATCGACCCGTTCTCCATCGATGCGACGCCAAGTGCACCATAGTATTCGTTGTGTCCCGTGTAAATCAGGATGGCATCTGGTTTCTGTTGCAGGATTTCGTCTGTAAAATCCAGCAAAGCGTAGCTATTTATCGCCGTCATGCCGAGATTAACGACCTCGATGGTACGATCAGGAAAGGTATCTTGAAGCCACTTCCTTAGGATCGTCGTGAAAGCAAGATTGGCATCGTAAGGAAAACCTTGCACCGAAGATTCTCCCAGCACGAAGATTCTATATTCGTCTTCCGGCTTCTCTCTCAGGAAATACTGAGACAGCGGAGTCGGAATCGGCTTTTCAAGCTTACTGAAAAATCTCTCACCAACGTGACGATTGATTTCGTAATACCTTGGATCCGGGCTGGAGACGAAAAGACTCAGGTCCTCGCCGTAAGAAAATATCCTCAACGAGAATTCGAGGAGTGCGAGCAAGAAGAATGGGAAAGCAACCACTATAAAGTTGAAAAGTATTTTCTTTTTATCTTTCAATTCAAGCATAAGACTCTTGGATATCAGGCTTTTTGTTCATCAAAGTTGGCGCGGATGACCCACAAATTTAACCATTTTCTCCACATCGTGAAATGAAAACCATAAAAAAAGTCCCGATTCGCATGAAGCAAATCGGGACTTCATAGAGACCTTTCGTTTACTTCGTCAGCAGCATCTTTCTCACCTGACTTATGCCCGGTGCTATGAGGCGGTAGAAATACACACCACTTGAAAAGCGTGACCCATCAAGCCTAACTTCATAAGCCCCGGGCCGCTCGGTCTCATTTACCAAAGTCACTACTTCTCTGCCGAGCACATCATAGACTTTCAAACTCACGTGGCCGGTCGATGAAAGCTGATAATTGATTACCGTCGACGGATTAAATGGATTGGGATAATTCTGCTCCAGCCTATCGGTTAGCGGGATTCGATCATCACCACCGTTACGAACGGCAGAACTTATGCTCGACCAGTTGTAAACATCAAAATTCGTGAACGATTGGAGGGTTCCGCCGTCTGCGGACTCGATAGTACCCCCGCTATATGAAATCGAAACGGTGTCACGTGTCGCGAACGAAGCCTCGTCGAAAACGAGCATGATTGTCGTGCTGTCATGGGCCTTCAGCGAGGCGGTTAGCGAAGATGACATTGTATGTCTATTGCGGACAACGATGAATTCGTAGGATTCGGAGGATGGATCTTTCATCGGTTTATTGAATGTCAATTCCATGTTCGCACCATCGGAAGTGACTATCGAAGATAGACAGGCAGGCGGAGATCCGGAAGGAGCGTCAGCAAATGATTTGATGCCGAACCCATAAGAGTATAGTGGAGAATAGCTGCTGTCGCCGAAGTTCATCGGAATCTGTGAATTGCTCTTCGGCCACGTTCTCGACAGTACCCCGATCGGCTGAAAATCGCCAAATAGGATATCGGAGACTCCATCACCCTCCGTTCCTGGAAGCCACACTGCAAAGATGGCGTCACAGTAGTGAAGAACCGGCGCAAGGATCAGTGGTCTGCCTGAGACGAGAATCAGAACCACAGGGGCACCATAGCCTTTCATCTTTTTGATCAATGTCACCTGGTCAGATGGAAGGTTTAAGTCCTGTCTGTCTCCGTAAGTCTCCGCGTAAGGCGTTTCACCGACTACAACTACGGAATAATCGGCGGATGTGTCTGCAAAATTGCCAGTTTTAGAGAAGACTATCGAATCGCCCGGTGCCGCCGCTTGCATTCCCTGCAGGATTGTCGTTCCGACCGTAATGTTGCCACTTGCGCCTTGCCAAGACATCGTCCACCCTCCGCATTGATATCCGAGATCATTGGCACTGGCACCGGCTACCAAAATCCTTTTGCCTGTCTTTAGGAATGGAAGAATTCCATCTTTCTTCTTTAGAAGCACAACGGACTCCCGGACACCTTGGCGGGCAATGGCACGATGCGCTGATGAGCCTACTGACGAGATCAAAGTCTTGTCCGCATAGGGATGTTCAAAAAGACCAAGCCGGAATTTTTGCGACAAAATTCTTTTCACGGCATCGTCAATCCGTTCAATTGGTATAACACCCTTGTTAATCAAACTTTTGATGGTATCAATATAAGTACGATGATTAAATCCAATGAAAACTGACATCATTGCCATGTCTTCGCCCGCGTTGATGGAATGCGCGATGGCAGCTCCGTATAATATCTGGCTGGGATAAGGGACAGTGGGATCACCCGCATACAGGAAGCTGTTGAAGTCTGAGACCGTAAGGCCATTGAAACCAAGTTCAATTTTCAAGAGCGAGTCTTCCAGGAAAGGATAACCGTTGATATGGATCCCGTTCCATTGATTCTGAGCTATCATGATAGAGCCGACTTTTTGATTTATGGCAGACAGGTATCCCGGCAAATGAATTTCGCGCAACGTTTGGTCATCACATAGGGTATTTCCGTTCGTCACTCCGCCTGTAGTTCCTCCGTCGCCGATAAAATGTTTGGCGCATGCAAGCACGTCCACATACTTAGCAGACGTATCGCCTTGAAAACCGCGCACTGCTGCCGCGGCCATTCCTTTTACTAAGTCTGGATCTTCTCCGAACGACTCGTATGTACGGCCCCATCTTGCGTCCCTCGCCACTGCAACTACGGGTGCAAAGGTCCAATCAATTCCTGTGGCTTTCATCTCTGCTGCCGTGGTCTGTTCTTCCTGAGCGACCAGGTCGGTATCTCTTGTGCATCCCATTCCGATGTTGTGTGGGAACACTGTTGCACCGTACATTGCGCCAAAACCATGAACTGCATCGATGCCGAAGAGAATTGGGATCTTCAGACGTGTCTGCAAAGCATAAGCTTGAAGCGAATCATGAAGATCAGCCCAGGCCTGCGGTGTTTTATCGGCCGGTCCGGTATCTGCGGTGGCAAGAACCGCACCAATATAGCAAGATGCGATGTCGGATGGTGTAGCTATGTCCGAGTAATTCATGAGCACCATCTGACCTACTTTTTCATCCAATGTCATCCTACCGATCAAATCATCAACTCTCTGCTGAATCGTCAGCGTCGTATCCTGATAGGGAAGAGTTTGAGAAAAAGTTTCAGTGGCACATGCAAGTACAAAATGGGCAACGAATAATGTAGTGGTCTTTCTCATTGTGGGGCTTCCTCCGTTTCAACTGACGGGAATGGCGTTATTCAGAAAGGGACATCTTCGTTGCAGAAGCACCATTCCCTTGTTCTAAGTTATACGACCTTCCTGTTTTAACTTCGAGTTTTCCTCACCTCTAGACTTCGTTTACTGCTTCAGAATTGCTCCGCAAAGAACAGCGGATATTTTTTTCCGATGCAAATCATTCTCCCAGCGGACACTTTCCAGATTCAACTTCACCACAGCTACAGGAAAATCAACCTCTCATAAACCCTATCCATGACCATTTCCCCCTTACCGTCCGCCGGAGACCTGAGCTTGAAATCGCCGGTGTTCGATTAGCTAAGGGAACCAACAAAACAAAAAGAGTTTGACGCCCGACTCAATGCGCGATCCTTCCAAATCTACCTTGGAGACTTTTGATAAATGTCCGGCTCTTCCTTTCTGGGCGGCGCAATGTGAAAGAACGGATTTTCCTTTACCTTTGGATCCAGTTTTGCAGCATAAACTTTTTTGTCCATAGCGACTTTAGCCCATTCTCTGGGATCGACATCGATATGCCCTGCAACCATCTCAGGCACATTATAAGTTTTCAAAAATGTCCCGTAGAAATTTGGATCCTCTTGCGGCAGTATGAAAGGCTTTGATGAAACACCGTTACTGTCTAAATGACTGAAGTATGGTCTCGCTAGCAATTCATTATCTCGCTTCGAGCTGAACACAAACCACCTTCCGTTCCTCGACCATGAGTGGAAGCTATCCGTCTCGTCGCTGTTGCATTCCAATCGCTTGCATTGTTTTGTCTCGAGGTTGAAGAGATATAAATCCGCACTCTTGAGATAAATCGGAAAGTTGCTGTATTCCGATCCGGTGAAGAGCACGAACCTGCCGTCGGGAGAAACTCTCGGCTCTGTTATGCTTCCTCCAAAGTCTTCCGCCGACAGAACTGTTTCCAACTTTCCCCACGTGTTGGTCTGCGCATCATATGGAATTCTCATCAGATCGTATCGAATCCTTCTCCACGCAAGTCCTCTCCTGCCATTCTGAGTCATCCAAAATGTGTCGAGCTTACTCGTCGAACAAAAATACAGATACTTGCCGTCGGGCGACCAGCAAGGAAAAGTCTCCATACGGTCAGGATTGGCGAGATCAGGACAGGTAGTGATCATGTTCTGGTCGATCAGGTACAATACGATATCGGATGCCGCATCCAATACGTCGCGGCATTCGCTTTCCGCATGAAAGAACATGGAAAGCTTGTTCACTGAAAATGCGATGATATTCCCGTTGGGATGCCATGATGGATAGGCGCCGGCCCTGTTGAAAGAAGTTGCCGTATTTACTTTGCGGATATCGTTTCCTCTTCGGATCAATGTTCCGGATCCCTGACCCCCACGAATATGCATCATCATATACTGTGGATCGCCGCTTTTGAAATTATGGCAGTTCATGCAGCTGCCATCGGTCAGTTTGTTTGTAAGGATGGGAGTTTCTTCGAATGTCTCTATGTTGCGCTGGTACAATCCCACATTTCTCCAGAGATGGATGGCGGGGTTAATCAGGCGGTATGCTAAATACGGATCGATTGGATCATTTGAAATTGTATCGACGATCGGACGATAGGCGTACCATCTTTCGTCCTTTTTGGCGTGCACTTTCATAACCAGGAGTTTGCCGGCATTCTGGCTCAAAAGCCGCTTCCACTCTTTCATCGGAATGAAAAACGATCCGTCCGATGCACTGAGCTCAATCGGATCACCGACAGCGGAGGATATTTGCAGAGTGGCTTCATCGACTTCCTCAATAAGACGGAAATTCAATGGAGCTATGTTTGGCGGAATAACGATGCCCGCGTAATCAGGATCAATGTGTGGTACCCTGTTGATCGGTGCGCCGATCTGTTTGTCGGGCGACGACTTCCCGCAGCCCGACGCCATGATTAAAAGACAGCCCGCATATATGATAAGGCCGGAATGTTTCTGAATGGATGTAAACATTTTCCTGCGTCCCATTATTTTATGATGTTAGTTTGTCGGAACGACCCGCAACAGGTAGAACCAATAAGTGTCGCCGTAATTCTGGCTAAGTTCTGAATAAATAGACCCAGCGTCGCCATGATGTTGGGAAATCAAAGCATAGAGACCCTTGAATCGATCAACGGTTTCTTTCCGTATTCCAATCTTTGATGCGACACTGTCCATCGATGGATTTGTAGATAGAAATGCCACCAGGGCTTCCTCATACAGCTGCGGCATAGGCCCGTTTTCGTTCATCCTCAGCTGCAGAAAATCATTCGCGAAAAGATTGAGATTTCGAGTGAGCAGATCGTACATCAGTAAATAACGGTAAGCCATCTCGTTCCGCGGGAATTGGCCCAACATTATCCTGAGATCAATTTCGGGATGATTGTCATTTATAATAAAATCCACCTTCGTCATGTAGGTGTGAAGTTGTTGAAGGTCAAACTCCTGTCGGAACTTAGAAGGATCCTTGATACACGCCAGGTAGTGATTTGCCCAGGAAGATGAAAACGGATTCTGTCTCAGTCGATATAAGAATTCTTGTGCAGCGGCGAAATTACCTTCGAGAATATTAGTTAATGCCAAACGCTTCAGCACATTTTCCGACTCTCCATAATGGGTCAACGCCTCCAATGCCCAATGCTTCGATTCGTTTATGCTCCCCAGTTCGTACATGAAATCGCTGTAGTCTAAAGGATACTCGTAACAAATATCGTTTTTTAGAAAGAGACCCTGCGACGCGACATTCTGTCTAAGCCATGTGAACTCCTCATCCATCCTGCCGGTATGATAGTATGCCTGGACGAAGTGAAAGAGGTTCAAAAGATTCGATGTGGAGCTAGGATTGATGAAAGATAGAGTTTGGTTCCATTCACCGGCATGGGTCGTATAACGAATTGCGAGGAATTCCTCATCGCTCTTGCTGACAACTTGCCAAAAACTCATGATCAGCACTGCTGCAGCAACTCCTATCTGGACCAGAATCATACGCAGATTTGATTTCACATTTCCCTGGCGTTCTGCTCTGTAAAAAAATATTCCTGCGGATGCTAACACAGACACGCCCAGAATTATTTCGAAATAAATCTTTCCTATAGGTGGAATGCCGAAGGTGTCGCCGACCCACAAAGGAGAGTGGCGGAGAAAGGCGTCAGAAGTTGAAATAATAAATAGATTCGACTTGGCAAGCCATGGTACTATCAAAGCTGCCGCGATTAATGCGGCTGAAACAGATGTGCGAGATAGGAAAGAGCTGTTCCCGTTGAATACTTCGTACATAACACAAAGGACTGTGAAAATCAGGAGTGCGTACGGCGACAGCAGATAAACGACAATGACGAATGGTACGGTTGAACTCAGTCGAACCCAGTTTCTGGCGGACTTTATGTTTCGATACAAAGCAAAAGCCGCCATCGCAATAATTAATGCGAGGCTCCCCACCAGAGAATAGTTCGAATCGGTCTGCAAAGCCGCTAGAATAATTGTCGGAATGAGCAGCGCGATCCACCATTTCCCCGCATGCAGAGTGAGGTTGAGCAGATGGTAAAAGACCAGCACAAGAATAGTCAACAAAGCTGCGCCCAGCAATTCGAATTGAAGCAACTCCGTCAGGAATGCTGCCGCATAATCCGAAATTCCGCCCGGCAATTGAAGTTGTTCAAGAAAGAAGCCCCTTTCCAGAAAAAATACAGGCTGTCTCGCGAACTGGATATATTCCGGATGAACAGCAAACCAATAATAAAAAAACAAACAAAGTGACAATCCTACCTCTATCCAGAAGCGCAGTCCGAATCGAGATTTCAATGTGTCGGCCATGCGCTGTGAGAAAGATGCTTTTCCACCAGGTCCACTTTTAGTGTTTTCCATTTTTCCACTCGAAAATTTATGATCAAGAATTATTGTTTAACATAGACTCCGTAATGGCATGCTGGATAAAAGCCATGGACATGCGCCCCGAGATGTTATAATTCATCCGGCTGTGACGATGCCGTCAATTTCAAATAACAACTCATCCCTGCAAACATCCGCCACCATGCAAACAGCGGGAAGATTTTCCAACCCGAGTTCCCTAATTACGCGCTGATACTCCGGAAAATCGCTCGCATGCTTCAGAAAGACCGTTGCCTGACAAATATCTTCAAGAGATGCGTTCTCAGGTTTTAGCAGAGAATCAACGACGCCGATCGTATTTCTGATTTGTTCAGCCGGATCGTTAACTCCCAGGGTTCTTCCATCCTCACAAATTGAAGCTGTGCCTGATATGTAAATCGTTTTGCGCTTTTGTTCATGTATCACGGTGGAGCGTGAGAAGGCGGAGCCATATCGATATGGAGATCGTTGTCTCGAACCTGTATGGTGACAAATTGTGGCTCTATCATCGGCCTTTTGTTCCACGGCCAGAACATCCATCACTCCGGCCGCTCCATGACGATTCGCGCCCTTGATGCCGGTGCTTGCGGGGAGATAGATTTCCTCGGCTCCCAACCCGTTGAATTTCGTCGGGATCAGTCCGAACTCCTCGTACTTCGCGTTCCTAACATTATTGAACTCTTTGTACCACTGCAAAATATCCACGAGATAAATCCATGTTCGAACGACATTTCGAAACGTCATTCCCTGCCGTTGAAGGAGACGTTCGGTCCGGTCAAACATCAGATGAGTCTGTTTTTCCCGACAATCATTCGAAGGGTTATCATGCTGAGATCCGTGGATGTCCTGTAACGACAAATACGTTGTGCCATGATATCGCCAGCCGCGGCCGCACGGTATTCCATCGTCGAAAATTGTCCAGATTTTGTCGCCCGTCTCGTCCTCCCTTATCGCATAAAGCTGGATCCCTGCTAAACCTTCTCCCCATACAGGCTCCCCTTCGATGTATGTGACCGGCGATTCTTCATAGACCTCAGAACTGCAAAGGGACTTCTTGCGAGCATCTAGAATATCGCGTTGAATATTGATGCTACCAAAGATACGCTCTTGAACAATATGCAGATTCCGTTGCTTGAGCACACTTCCAATATGACGGTACAATTCTTCGCACGACAGGATCGGATCGACGTCCTCCCTGCAAACGGACGCCGTTATGTACAGCCGATTGTCGTCAATGCTGATCGGGTAAACGTTAAGAGATGTTTCTTTCAATACTGGACAAACAGCCATATTTCTTTGTTACCTCTTGTCATTTCGTTCACATCATGGTACAGCCCTACAGGTTCCAGCCTTTTCAATAAAATAAAAAAGCGTCCCGCTTCGATAGGAGGTGAATCGGGACGCTTCATGAAGGAGAGTCGGTTACTTCAATAGCATCATTTTCTTGACGAGCATTTGGTTACCGGCTTCCAATTTATAGAAGTAGACACCGCTGGTAAGCCTGCTGGCATCGAAAGTTGCGGTGTATTCTTGGCCTGCTGAGCGCACGCCAGAGAACAGTGTCGCTACTTCTTGACCGAGCACGTTGTAAACCTTCAACGTGGTGTAGCCTGTCTTGTCAACCGAATATGTGACCTTTGTCGACGGGTTGAACGGATTCGGGAAGTTCTGGTCTAATCTGAACTTGTTTGCGACAGGAGGCGCCGGCTGTTTCACGCCAACGAGAACGTTCGCTGAGCTCAGAATGGCATTGCCCCAATGGCTCGTGTTCTGCCAATCGTCGTCCGTCTTCGACGGATTCCACCACTTCGTGAGGTGTATCCTACCGCTTCCATCGTTATCATCGGTCTGAAGTTCGAAGCTGAACCTGGTGCCGCCTGCAGCAAGTATGCCGAGGCTATCCAGCGAGAACTGGAATTGCACGGCATATCCGCTCATAGAGCTGAATATGCTGTCATTCGGAATGTTCGGGAGAACTTTCCACGTATACTCCATGCCATGCTTGACTCCATTTTCCACCGAGTCAACGTTCTGCGGCGGCCTGCACTCAAATTGATGAGCGCCGGCGATAGCACTTAAGCTCGAACCGCCAACGTGAGTGTTACCATTGTCGGTGTAGAACTCAATACCGTCCATCTGCCAGTCAGTCGCAGAGACACTATCAACGAAGTTGTCATATACAATGAAGAATCCGTATACGTTATTGTCATCATACAATCCATAGAATCTCCATGACTGATCTTGTGGGTCGGTCGGCAAAGCAAGGCCTCCGTAGGTCAAACCGCCAGGGGTAGCCTGGTTTGCGTCGCTCCAAACATTCTCTGATGGACCGCCGTTGGGAGCAACGTCAGCGGTAAGAGTAGGCGCTTTCGTTGTATGCAGGAATACGTATGAACATGCGTTGTCAACGTACTCGCCAGTGGTGGAGTCGCCAAGCACTGCATCACCCCAATGCTGGGTGTTTTGCCAATCATCATCGACCCCGCTGCCGTTCGCCCACTTGGAGAGGTGAATACGGCCAGCTCCATCGTTGTCATCCTGCTGCAATTCGAGACTGACCTTTGTCCCTGCTTGCGCTACTACGCTTAGACTGTCCAGCGGAATCTGGAATTCGCAGAACCAGCCGGTCGGGCCGCCGTTGTTGGCGGAGGCTGTGTCGACGAACCAAATGTATTGGACGCCATGCTTATAGGCGTTTTCGACCGAATCTATGTTCTGTGGAGGTCTGAAGCAGAACTGATAAGCGTTGGGAATAGCACTTAAGCTTGATCCCGGTACATGGGTATTGCCCGCATCCATGTAGAACTCATCGCCGTCCATTTGCCAGTCTGTAGCGGACACGGAATCGATAAAGTTGTCACAGGAATAGAACAAGCCATAGAGGTTCTTGTCATCCCACAATAATTTTACCCATCCCGAGAGGTCTGTCCAATCCGATGGATGAGAAGACCCGTAGTTGAAATACTGTAGAGGCTGACCATCGATCGCATTCCAAACTGTGTCGATCTGATAGTCGAGCTTCGGCGCGATTTCAGTCTTCGGAATAACCCATACATTGTTGCCTACTTTGGACACTGTGTTCTTATGGACCACCTTCGCCTGGGCGAAACTGGCCAACATAGCAAAACACACGACCACTAGCAACATTTTACCTAGTCTCATTGTTTTGTCTCCTTACGTAAGGTTTGTGATAGATTTTAGTTGTCTGCAAACTAATTGGTTGTTGAAAATCCCTCTAGTATCACCCTGAGCTGCGACTTCCCATGTGCAACCTCCTGATGGGGCCTTTCTCAGAATCTCAAAACGAGCGAGGTTCCGAATGCAATCCGGAGCGACAGACTCATCCTTCAGATTTTCCAACAGCCTTCCAACTCTCTTCCCTTCCTTCAACCACCTCCTTTCGGAAAGACCGCCGTCATTCCGATTTTTGATATTGCATGACTTAATGTTCTGTTTAGAAAAAAAGGTCATGTTCACAGTCCGCGACCAAGATACGGCGCGCCGTTCAGCGGTGTGCCGTCTTCTTTCGCCATTCCCATCCTGTAGAACCTGACGGCCGTCGCGGACGCTGTCTTGCCTCTGCTCAAATATAGATATTTGTCATTTCCCCAAATCAGCTGATCTATGCCATTTGGAAGAATGTTATCATGATAGTACGATACGAGCACTCCATTATCCAGTGCATATAATGAGCAAGTCAACGAGCTCCCTGAAACAGAGATGACAACTGAGCCATCAGATCCGACATTGAACGAGGTCAAGGCGTTGCTTGTCGTAAAACCTGTATCTTTCGAGATATCATAAAGTACCTCGTGATTGCCCAGATTCCCAACCGAACTGATCAGACTCCTAGATAATGTAGTGAAATGGGCCGGAGTCCCGGTGCCTGTAATGGCATATAGATATGTGTTTCCGTCGGCATCCTTAATCACGCGGACCTCTCCAAATGTGAGGCCACTGAAATCGCCGGCAGTCTGAGATGTCCCGTCGGTTTTTATGCAGTACAGGCCTTTCGTATTTCCCGTATAAATGTCACCGTTCGCGTCAAAATCAAAATAGCCCACGGTCTTCTGCTGCGACGTTACTCCGGCGAAGACCTTGGGGACCGTGGTATCCATGTCCAGTTGATATATCTTGTTAGATGCACTGCTGTTGAAAGACGCATACAGAAAGCCGCCCGGACCAACTTTTAAATCAATGAAGGTGGAAGCAAAATCGGTCTTGACGCCGCCGATTTTCGGCTTAAAGTAAGAAGTATCCCTGACCCGACTCAAGCTTGTGCCATCTGACGAAAGCTTATATAGAGAACAGCCGGGAACCGATACATAGCCTCCGATCCACAATGTATCTCCTTTGCCTGCATCCATCACAAGAAAGGTTGGGATTGCACTCAGGTCTGCGGTAGTAAAGGGGGCCTCCATAGCGTAAGGGATGGTAACGCTGGAATCTGCCGCCGGGATAACTACGTTCAATGTTGAGGAACCAAAGTTAGGCGGCCGGTAGATAACAATTGTATCGGCAGGTGAACCCACCGAGAGGCGTTTTATATTTGCCCGCTGTGTGCCGAACCAGACCCAATCCGAATCGGGATCTGCCGAAAAATTCTGTCCGACGATCGTAATTTCTCGTACTCCCGCAATTGCGGTACTTGCAGGCAGAACTCCGGTAATGACTGCTCCCGAGGCGTATTTTTGGTTGGGATTCCATACCGACGTCGGAGCATTATACTTATTGCAGGAGCCTATGGCGAGTCCGAAAACAACCGAACTCAAAATTAAGTATGTGAGTTTTCTAAGTTTCATGTTCATGCCATTCCATTACATTGAAAAAGTGACTGTAAATCGTTGGATGCTATTCAAATACTTGAACGGAGTGTAGGAATAATCGATGTTAAAGTTAACCGAAGATATTCCCAGCCCGGCAGAAGAGATACCGAGACCATAAGTTACTCCATCTTCGTCGTCACCCGTAATGTACCCCCCCCTCAGTGCAATTACATTCATGAATTTGTACTCTGCACCCAGTTTTATCTGTTCCGGATGGGCGGTAGGATGGGTGACATCACAAGAAAGCAGGAACGCCTGATTTGGCCCCGCCACTTCGTAAAAATCAAGGAGATTGGCCGAGATCCCGAAAGTAAACAACAACGGGAGCTGGAATGCTTCCTGCTCATATTTTACGTCCTGAGAGAAATTTCTGACCGACATACCAAAGTTAAGGCTCTTGATCCCTGTCTTAAAAATTGTTCCGAAATCATAAGCGACGGTACTGGCAACATTCTGCTTGGTTGTAAAGGTGTTGCCGTTGGGAACTATACTTTTACCCAGCGACTGATAGACAAGCTTAACCTGCCCGCCGACTCCGAACTGCGTACTAATCATATCTGCATATGCAATTCCCGCCTCGAAAGCCGAAGGAGTCAATAGCTCGGTGTCTATATACCCCTGGTCGTTTTGCGCGACCACGGTCCCTTCAACATCACCGTAATTAACTGATTGGAAAGACAATCCAACCACTCCGTACCTTCCGGAGAGAGGAGAAACAATCGCATCAAGTGCCATATATTTGATACCGGCGATCCAGGAATTGATACTGAAATCGATGTTAACCAGGGATTGTACATCGCCCATGGTCGACGGGTTATGAGACAACGCTCCGGTGTATCCATCGAGAGAGTTTACCGCATCTCCAATGGCGCTGGCCCGCGCATCTGAGGATACAAGGAGAAAATTGAAACCGGTTTGTGCCAACTTCGTCTGCCCAAACGATAGAGAAGTAAGCAATCCGATTAGAATGATCATTCCGAAAATCTTTTGGATAGTTAACGGTATTGCTAGTAATCTATTCACCTTTGTTCTCCTTATCGAATTACATACTTGCTGAGGATAGAATAACGACTTTAAACTGATTGCTGATGAGCGGGTAGACGCTTTGACTTGGCGTTGTCTGCGGATTACTTATTTCAGACGAATTAGTCAAAATGAACCGCACTATGTAAACTCCGCCCTGGTCCAAATGAAGCGAATAACGAGCACTTATCGCGGCCATCGATCTCGGAGCATTGGCGTACAAGATTGTTTCGGCGGAGTTATAAACGTTTTCCGGGGAGATGGCAACCGAAGAACTCAGGGAAGAAGTGTCTTTGGTCATGAGATCAACAGAAACATAATCATTAATGTTAGAACTGCCACTGCAAGAGTTATAATAATATTGCAGGCTCGTGTATAGATAGATGTCCTCGGCTTTTGTAGCCTTCAATACTGCATAAGAAGTATCTCTACTTGGGTACTTGACCAACAGCAATGTGTCTGTGGGGAGGGAAGGCAAACTGTCAACCAACGCATCAAAGTTTGAATTCATGATTTGATTGTCAGTGGAGCCGGCAGAAGTCACAAAGTCTGTCAACTCATGTGAACGAATCACAAGCCAGGATATTGGTATGGCCGGGCGAGCCAAGGTATCTCCGAGCAAGGTCCCCCTGTTACTGCACACG
>Ga0335081_10000750_pt1 | contig 53280 bp, 42 predicted proteins | sample Lox_Sample_35_FD_206713 | JGI IMG/M metagenome (GOLD analysis project Ga0335081, IMG submission 206713) | Soil microbial communities from Loxahatchee National Wildlife Refuge, Florida, United States - Lox_Sample_3.5 | ecosystem: Environmental > Terrestrial > Soil > Wetlands | place: USA...
GCGGCAGCGGAGGGCTCGCGGCTGCCCTCGTAGCCAATGCGACGCAGGTAAGAATCGACGTCCATGGCGCGCCGCTATACCGGCAGCTCTTCCTGTCGCCAGCCGGATTCCTCCGGCTTGGGCTCGGCGGTCAATTCGAGCACCAGGTTTTCCAGCACCAGCCGCTTGCTCGGCGGATTGGACCGCAACGCGAGATCGGCTCGGGCGACTCGGCGAATCGCGGCTGTCAACTCGCGCCGCGACTTGTAACGCCGCGCCTGACGAATCACGTCTTCCGCCGCAAACGGCGGAATGCGGAAGCCCTGCCACAACACTTGCCACAGAGCGCGCGAATCCCGAACGTTACGTTCCAGGATGACCAGCATCTGGCGGAAGGTTCGCGACAGCATATAAAGATGGCCGATGGCCGCTTCTTCGCCGTCGCCGGCGCTCAGGATCGCATCGAGCACGCCCAGGGCGCGCGCGGCATCGCGCGAAGAGATCGCGTCGGTCAGCTCATAAAAGGAACGCTGCTTGGCCGCCAGCACCAGCGTCTCGACATCGCCCAGCGTGATGCGCTTCTTCTCACCCACAAACAGCAACAGCTTCTCCACTTCGTTGGCGACCATCATCATGTCGCCGCCCAGCGAGTCCACCAGTTCGCGGGCCGCATCGTTGTCGAGCTTGGCTCCTTCGGCGCTCGCTGCCTCGAGCGCCCACTTTACCGCGTCGCTTTCCTCCACCCGCGCGAACTCCAGCACCGGCACAAACTCGCCCAACGTCTCGCGGATCCGCTCATAGCGTTCCTTGTCGGTGAGGTCCATGCGGCGCGCGTCGGCAGGAATGCTGATGTGATCGGCGATGAAGATCAGCAGCGCAGCAGGATTGGGGTCTTTGAAGTACTCCTCAATGGCCGCAAACTCTTCGTCGTGCTTGCCGCGCCCGTAGAGGCTCCTGATGCCGCGTATGAAAAACACCTGGAACGGGGCCATCAGCGACGGAGTGCGTGCCCGATCCAGCACCTCGCGCAACTCCACCTCGCTCAGGTCCATGTCGTACAGGCTCAACTCGCGCACTTCCGCCGGGACCAGGTGTTGCAGTATCGCATCACGACATTTCTTGCGAAAGAACGCTTCGTCGCCCACGAAGACATAGCCCGCAGCCAGCTTGCCCGATTTCACTGCGGCCACGAAGCGGTCCGACGCCGCGAAGCTGCGCATCTAGAAGGCCTCCAGCATGTCCGCCACCAGGGTTTTGGCGAAGCTGTTGGCGATGCGTTGCACCGCCGGTCCGGCTTCCTCGAAGAAGGTGCGCGCGTCAATCGACTCCTGGTACTGCTCGCGATAGATGAAGTGGGGATTGCTCCATAGTACCTTTCCACTCTTGCTGGTCAGCGTGGCACTGATGCTGATCGACACTACGGAAGACGAGATGCGCCCGGTGATGGAATCGTAGGTGAGCGGAGCGGTGTATACGCCGGTGACGGTCCCCGACAGGCGGGCGTCGGCCTCGCCATCGTTGTTGACCGTAACGACGCGATAGTTGGTCCGGTTGCGCAATTCGCGAACCACCGCCTCGGTCAGGGTCTGTCCTACGCGGTAAGTTTGCGAGTTGTTGGCGATGGCCGGCACATAGATCGTGTGCAGGTCGGAGGGCAGGCGCACCGCCGTGCCTGAGGTGTGATATCCGCAGGCGCAGCTCAGAAGTAGAACAATGAGAGCACTACCTAGGAAAGTAAACCTGGGGTGCCTCGTTCTACCCATCTTCTGGGTAGGGCGGGGCAGTTGCATCGAGTGAAGGAACTGCCCCACCCTGGCCAAAAGATGGCCAGAATGAAACACCCGCTGCCAATAGGGTTGGTGAGCGCTCATTGCACCGTGCCCCGCGGCCGCGACGCGATCATGCTTTCGGCGCAATCCACCGCCGACAGCGCGGCGACCCGCAAATTGTCCGTCGCCGCCCAAATCCAGAACCCATGCGGATTTTGAGCGTCCGCCCGCACGTATACCTGGATCTGCTCCTGTCCCGCCGCATTCACGTTGCTGGGCGACTCCTCCGCCCCTTGCAAGACATCGACATGCTCGCCGGAAACCGCGGCGATCAGCTCCTCATTTTGCGCGGCGCTGTCCAATTCAAGGTAAAGCGAGAAGGCATGGCCGTGGAAGATGGGGGCTTGCAGCAGCATCAGCGAAGGCACCTGCAGCTGGCCTTGCACAAGGCTGCGAAAATGCCGTTGAATCCGCTCTTCCACGGTGGACAGCGCGGGCACGGCTTTTTCGCCGTAGCGGTCCACAATATTGAACGCCACTTGCGCGTCGAAGACGCCTTTGGGCAGTTGCTGGAACGAGAGTAGATTGACGGTCTGCTCGTGCAGCTCGTCCATGCCGCGGCGTCCGTGCTCGGAGGCCGGCTCCAGGACCGTAACCATAGCGCGCGCGAGATTGCCCAGCTTCCGCGCTCGCAACAGCAGCAGGGCGAGGACGGTCGCGGCGGGATGGGCGACCACCACCGGAGCGTCGGAGAAATCGATTTTGGGCGTGGCCCCCAGCTCGCGCTCCACCCACGGCGCCCGCAACAGTGCGCCCGGATGGCCCTCCAAGGCGTAGGAGAGGTCGATGATGTCGCTCCCGGCTTTACGCGCCAGCTTCCAGGTGTCGCGGGTAAAACTTTCCTCGGAAGCGAAGAAGGTGAAGTCGACATTCTCCAGGTGCTCCGGTAATACGCTTTGGATGAAGGCCGGCTCCTCGCCCACGGCTTGCAACTGCCCCAGCGACTCGTCATCGTCCAGCAGACGGACGTCGCTTGAGGGAAAGTTGCGGTCACTGAGCACTTCCTTCAGCTCGCGACCTTTGAGGGTGCCCGCACCGACAATGGCGACGCGAAACAGGCCTCCCCAGTGGCCTCCTTCAGGGCGCGCGGCAGGAGTACGCATGTCATTTTTCATCAGGCGTGCGATGCCTCATCTTGTGGTGGTGGCGGGGGCACGCTCGACCGGCGAAACACAAACCACAGCCGCGCCAGCACACCCGAAAGAATGTAAACCAGGGCCAGCGCAAAGAGTACATATTGCGAAGCCACCCAGATCAGGGCGATGGTCAGGCCGATGACAATCAGCCAGCGAAAATTCTGCGGCTGGCGAAAGTTGATGCCCTTCAGGCTGAAAAAGCGCCAGGTGCTCACCATGAGGAATGAGATGGCGATCAGGAAGACGCCCCAACCGATCGACAGCCACCAAATCTGTAGCGGATTTCCCTCGACCAGATGCACAACCGCCGCAACCGCGCCCGCACCGGCGGGAATCGGCATGCCCACGAAGTACTTGCGTCCCGGGCGGCCAGGATTGGAGGGTTGCGGATTGGCCTGAATGTTGAAGCGCGCCAGCCGCGACGCACCGGCCAGCAAGAACGCGAATGTGGCCACAGCGCCGCCCTTCAAAACGTACGCCCGGAGATCTAGATTGCCCTCGGCTGGCAGCATGCGAAAACCCCACATGAGCGCCAGAACCGCGGGCGCGATGCCGAAGGCAATCACATCGGCAAGCGAATCGAGTTCCCGGCCGAACGCGCTGGCCGTATTCGTCAGCCGCGCGATTCCGCCATCGAAGAAGTCCAGCACGATGGCAATGCCGATTGCCTTCGCCGCCTGGTCGAAGTGCCAGGGATCGCTGGCGGCGCCCTGCGTCGCCTGCGAGATTGCATAATAGCCGGCCGCGATATTGCCGGCGGTGAACACCGACGGGAGCAGGAACAGGCCCTTCGCCGGGCGGGGCTTGGGAACGCGCGTCTCCAGACCGTGGAGTTGGTCGCTCATCGCACCTCCGCCACGTCACGCCTCCGCGGCGCTGCCGGAAGCGGCGGCGCGATGGCCAGCAAGGTGGAACCGCCCTGCACGTGATCGCCCACACGCACCTTCATCTCGGCCGTAGCCGGGAAGATCACATCCGTGCGCGAACCGAACTTGATCAGGCCCACGCGTTCGCCCCGCTCCAGCGTATCTCCGGCCTGCTTGTGGAAGACAATGCGCCGGGCCAGCAGACCGGCGATCTGCTTCATCACCACCCTGCCCGCATCGCTGCGAATGGTAACCACATTCTGCTCGTTGCTGTCGGCCGAGGCGGCTCCCATCGCATTGCGGAACTGGCCGTTATGATATTCCACCGCTTCGATCACGCCGCTGACCGGCGAGCGGTTTACATGCACATCGAAGACGTTGAGAAAGATGCTGATGCGAGTCCGCCTTTCGCCATTCTCCTCGAGCGCGGAAATGTCGGTAATTTTGCCGTCGGCGGGCGAAACGATGGCGCCCTGGACCGCGGGAATTCTGCGCTCGGGGTCGCGAAAGAACCACAGAAAGAACGCGGCCAGCAGCAATGGAATCGCTGCCAGTGCTGGAATGGTGAGCCAGGCCAGCAGCGCCGCCACGGCGAGCAGCGCCAGTCCGTAGTAGATGCCATCGCGAACCATGGAATAGTTTGATTATAGAGCCATAGCGATGGACGCCTACCTTGCGGAGCCCACGATTTCGCGCGCCAGCTCATCCATTCTTTGCTGCACTTCCTCGTACTTCTCACCCGTGGATGGCCCCGTGAACCCGGCCAGGATCTGGCGAACGTGGCCGTTGCGATCGACGAAGATGGACGTAGGAAACGCGCCGAAGCCGACCAGTTGCGGCAGCGTCTTCGCGATCTGCCCCGGGTCGGTGGTTCCGGCCAGCAGCAGCGGAAACGTGATGCCGAATTTCTGGCGATAGATTTCGAACTGCCGCAGATCACGCTGCGTGTCGTCCACGTACTCGTACCCCAGCCCAACGATCACGAGCCCCTGGTCATGGTACTTGCGATACAGTTTCTCCAGCACCGGCGTCTCGTCATGACAATTGGGACACCAAGTCCCGAAGATGTCGATAATGAGCGGCTTGCCTTTGAATTCGGGACTGTCCTGGCTGAGCGTCTTGCCCGTGGCATCGAGGCCGCTGAAGCGGAACGGCTCGTTCGGATCTTTGACGTGGGTCAGAGTTTCGGCGAGCGCGTTCGGATTGGCAGTCGTCGCATTTGTGGCACGCACCGCCGTGAAGTCGTCAAGCCCCTTGATGCCGCCCTGTTGGCCTTTAAGGCTGCCATCAGGCTGTAGCTCGCCATCGATGGCCATTACGTGAATGCCATCGAAGCGGCTGAGATGCAGATGAGTTTTACCATCGGCCGCGTTGAATACAGTTCCATGCAACAGCCCCGTGTCGCCGCTGACCGGTTGAATGGTTCCCGTAACCGCAACCTTGCCGTCTCCGTTGGCGTCCTGCTGTTGCTCGAAGCTCGCACGCGTGCTCTTTTCGGCGCGGGTTTCGCTGGGCCACGTGAAGATCCAATCGCCCGCCAGCGTCGGTCCCGGCCAGGCTTTCCCGGATGCCTGCTCCTGATGCGGAACGAGGGCGACCGGAATGTGCACCATGCCTTTGCTGGTCAAGCGTGAATACTCACCTTCCATGCGTTGCGGCGACGCCGCATGCAGCGTCATCACGCCATCGTAGTAGTTCATCCGCAGCGTCAGCGTGCTGTTGTTCCACTCGGAGCTACTGAACGGCTGGCGGTCGGTCGCATTGATCAGCGTGGCTTGCAGCTTTCCATCCGGCTGCTTCTGAATGTCAATGCCGAAGTTCACCTCGCCCGCCCGGCTCTCGATTGTCCCGTCCCACAGGCCAGCCGGAGCCGCAGTCGTGCTCTGTCCAGGCAGACTCGATGCGGCAAGCACACAGCACAACAACGCACCAATGCTTCGGGCAAGAAAGCGGATATGCGACAAGCGAATCCCCCTGGGGAGTAGATTCTCCGGATGGGATTTACGATACACGAGGTGCCGACCGAGGCGCACGGCAGGTAGAGCTGGCCGCTTTCGAGTTTTTCAGCCGCCTCTGAACCGGCCCACACAAAGCGCGGCTGTCCGGGCTTTGAAGGGGCACGCAGGCAGGCTGCCTTTAGGCCCCTGAGGCTCTTTCAGAGCGGCTAAAGCCGATCTGGTGCGGTTGCGTTATCGGCACGCCTGAACAGGCCACTGAAAAAGTCGAAACTGCAAATCCCTCGCGACCTAAAGGCCGCTCGGGATGACAAGAAATAAAGGGCTTAGACGCTGGCCTGAAGGCCAGCTCTACCCAACAAGTACAGCGCAGCGACTTTTTCAGCGGCCTGTGAAGGCCTACCCTTTCAAAACGGCTACACCTACTCTAAAACTACTTTATAGTTCCTGCCATAAAAAACGCAGTTTCAATATCTAGTGCCGGGTCGAGTGCAAAGCTACGCCGTGACTGGGAAATGAAGTTTTATACATCGCCACATCCTACTGTTCCAGCCGCAGGATCCACGGGCTCGTCGGATAGGGGATATACAAATAGACATCCTCGTTCGGATAGTACTTGAAGCGGCTATAAACCCCCGGACCAAAGGACAGGGGCGGCGTTGGTCCATAGGTCGCGGCAAAACACTGTTGCGGCTGGATGGTTTGCTGCTGGCCCTGATAGGTGATGTTAACCGGGTTGTTGGGATCGGGATTTAGCAGATAAACCGTGTTAAAGGGCGCAATGCATCCGGCTCCGCTGCAGTTGGTCGACGATGGGAATATGGCCATCACATCGCGCTTGGAATCCCAGGTAATGCCTGCCCAGTATCCCAACGCTCCCGCGCAGGAAGCTGTGCTGTCCAAACTGGTCACTCTGCACGAGGTGCCATTGCAGCTGTCGATGTTCACCAGGCGCAGGTGATATCCGGCCACCTGGTCTCCGTTTTCCATCACCAGATAATGATGAATTGGATCCAGGTCGAGATTAGCATTGTATCCCACATACGGGAGACTATTTGCCAGCGTCGTGTAAGTATCGTTCGACGGATCGTAGGCATAAAGCGTCCGGTTTTCATCGAATACCAGGTCCTGCCCGCTAGTAGAGTGGCCGGTGGTATAGTCATAGGTTGCTGCCGTAAACCACACATAAGACGAGTTGCGCAGTCGCGACCACCGTGGCGGCTGCTGATTTAGGTCCAGACTCCAATTGCTATACATCGGGCCGGTTGGGTTGGCCGCGGCAGCGCCACCCCAGGCAAATAACCTGTTGCTGGATGGGTTGTACACCATACCGGCATAAGTCTCACGGGCATTCGGAGCAAATCTGCTACCGTACGCACAGGAGGGCTGGCCGGCGCTGCCATCCGGAGCAGGAGTAGATTCGAATAGGGGCCCATTGTATCCTGACTCCGAATATGGATTACTTACCTGATAACCTATACCGTTGTGCCAGAGCCCCTGGCCGCAGTTGTTCGTCCCCTTGCAAGCGCAATCAGCCGGGACATCAGTATTATCTACGGTCCAAGCGGGATCGGTGATGCGTGTAGCCGTCGGACTGGCGCCTTGCAGGTTGAGGAGATACATCTCATTGCCCTGATAGTTGCCATGCCCTGAGGTCCAGAGGTAGTAGCGGTCGTTGGCAGTATCGGCCGCTCCGCCGCCGTAGGCGACCATTTCCCCACCTATGCAGTTGCTCAGAAAATCGAAGGCATCAACTTCGCCCACGTCACGATTGTAATAGGTATAGCCGGGACTAACGTCGCAGAAGTTTGAGCTGCTGCCTAATGCTAGCCAACCCGTGCCCGCCGGCAGGTTAACCTGTCCGGAGGAAGATACGGTCAGAGTCGCCGTCGCCGTCTGATTACCCTGGGGGCTGGAAGCAGTAATGGTGATGGGATAGCTTCCAAGCGCAATACCGGCCGGAACATTGATGCTCATATTGGAGCTTCCGCTGCCGGGGGCGGGAATCGTGCTGGGGTTAAAGCTGATAGCGACGCCTTGGGGCGCACCACTCGCCGATACAGTAACGGCGCTGTTAAAACCGTCAGAAACCACAGTCGAGATGACGCCGGTTGTTTGTCCCCCCGAGGCCGGCGCACTCAAGGCCTGTGGTACTGTCAGGCTGAAGCCCGGTGGAGCGGGAACGGTAATGTTAAGAGTAACTGTCGCGTACTGGATGATGCTGCCGGCTTGTGCCGTAACGGTAATAGGATAACTGCCCAATGCGGCACCGCTCGGAACAGTGATCGTCATGACCGAGGTGCCGGAGCCAGGCGCGGGAATAATTGCTGGAGTGAACGTGATGGTGGTTCCGGCAGGCCCCCCGGCGGCGGAAAGACTCACGGCACTGTTGAAGGCACCGATCAGCGCCGTGGATACGTCCGCCGTTGAATATTGGCCTTGGCCGACGGTCAACGAGGCAGGCGCCTGCAAGGCAAAAGTTGGGCCGGTTGAGACCTGTGTTATTCCCAGATGGGCGATGGGAGTAATGTCGCCGTTGTACTGAGGTAGTCCCACCTCAACGGTCAGCTGTGTCCCCGCCAAGGTCACCTGACGGCTGCGGTTATTAGTTGGCCATTGTGCGGCTGACCAGTTATTGCCCTGCGCATCATAAAAATAGCCTAGGTTGGTCGGTCCGCCATTCACAGTTGCGAGCAAGGTGTTGCCATCGAAGAACTGTATCTGACATAAGGTGAAGCATTGGGGGTATCCGGCATCGCCCATGGCGAGCGATAGATTGTAGGTACCTGGCGCTGGCAGAGCAACATAGAAATCGGCCGGCGTGCCATTGGTTGTGTAATTAATGCCGGCCAAACGTGGATCGATAGAAGCGTTGCGATCCAGCGCCGCAAAGCTGGCATCGTAGAACCAACCGTAGGTGGTAAGTTCGCCCGTAGTTGGAAACACGGTCTCCAGGAGGACATATGTGTTGCCGGGCGGGTCGATGACAAGGCCCGACGAGCCGCGGAAATCAAATCCCTGCTGCCATACGGACGAGAGCACCGAAAGCTGCATGGTGGCAGTCTGTTGTACGCCACCGCCGTTGCCCGTGACAATGATCGGATACGTACCCAGCGGCGTGTTGCCGGCGACGGTGATGGTCATTGTCGATATACCGCCGCCTGGAGCAGGAATGGTTTGCGGGTTGAAGGTGATGGTGACGCCCGCCGGCATACCCGAAGCCGAAAGGCCGATGGAGTTGTTAAAGCCATTCAGCAGCGTAGTCATCGCAGTGTTGTTCCCGGCAGAACCCTGCGCCACCGCTATTGCCGGCGGCGAAACTGTGAGGATAAAGCTCGGTTGAACAGCAGCAATGACCGTTAGAGTAAGAGTGGCCGTTCGCTGCACGCCGCCACCATTACCGGTGATGGTGATGGGGTAGGTGCCGGGAGCAGTGCTCGCGCCCACCGTCACCGTCACGGCCGAGTTGCCCGCGCCAGGCGCGGGGATGGGGTTGGGATTGAAGCTGACCGAGGTTCCACTGGGCACGCCTGACGCTGACAAGTTAATGCCGGCATTGAAGCCGCCGCTGATGTTGGTGGTGATGGTGGAGCTGGCTTGGTTCCCTTGCACGATGCTGAGCGCGGCAGGCGCGACCGAAACCAGGAAATTCGGCTGCAAAGTGACTTCCGAGATTCCCAGAAACGCGATCGGCGTTATATCGCCATTGGCCTGATTCGATCCGACATCTACTGTCAGTCGCGTGCCTGATATTGCTACCTCGCGAGCGACGTTTCTCGCCGGCCATAACGCCGCCGACCAGTTCTGCCCTTGGGCATCGTAGAAGTAGCCGAGACCAGTCGAGCCCTCACTCAGCGTAGCCACTACCGTGGTGCCGTCGAGGAACTGGATTTGGCATTCGACACTGCACTGGGGATATCCCTCGTCGCCCAAGGCTAGGGACAGGTTGTAGGTGCCGGACGCGGGCAGATCCACGTAGAAGACTCCGGGAGTGCCGTTCGAGGCATAGTTGATGCCCGCTAGACGTGGGTCGACCCCAGTCGAGCGATCGCGTGCCTGCACCTTGTCCGGGTTCGTCCAGCCGAAATTGGTTCCATTGAAGGAGGTAGGGTACGCCGTGCTCGACAAAACGTAGGTGTCGCCCGGTGGATCGCTGACATACCCAGAGCTGGCGCGGAAGTCAAAACCAACCTCCCACAGGGACGAAGTCACATTGAGAGTGAGGGTGGTGTTCTGCTGCACGCCGCCGCCGTTGCCGGTCACAGTAATGGGGTAAGTTCCTAGCGGCGTGCTCGCACCCACGGTGATGGTCATGGTCGAACTGCCGGCGCCGGGCGCGGGGATCGGATTCGGGCTGAAGCTGACGGTTGTGCCTGACGGCATGCCCGAAGCCGAGAGAGTAACTGCGGCATTGAAGCCGCCGCTGATGGTCGACGTTATGGTCGAGGTGCCCTGATTGCCTTGCTGGACCGTCACCGAGCTGGGCGAGGCCGATAGGCTAAAGCTGGGCGGCAATTGCGCCGTCACGGTCAGCGTCACCGTGGTGTTCTGCTGCACCCCGCCGCCGTTGCCGGCGACGGTAATGGGGTAGCTTCCCGGCGTCGTCGCCCCCACGGTGATGGTCATCGTCGAGCTGCCCGCACCCGGCGCTGCGATCGGGTTGGGGTTGAAGCTGACGGTGGTGCCACTGGGCACGCCTGAGGCGGACAGACTGATGCTGCTGTTAAAGCCGCCGCTGATGGTCGAGGTAATGGTCGAGGTGCCCTGATTGCCCTGCTGAACGGTGAGTGATGCCGGCGCCGCTGACAGGGTGAAGTTCGGGGTCACGGAAGTTTGCGTGATCCCCAGGAAGGCAATCGGCGTGAAGTCGCCAGTGCTCTGAGTAGTGCCAACAACCATGGTCAGGCGGGTGCCGGCCAGCGTCACCTGCTGGCGGAGGTTGCTGCCGGGCCACTGCGCCGCCGACCAGTTGTTGCCCTGCGCGTCATAGAAGTAGCCCAGATTGGTCAGGCCTTCAGTGATGGTGGCCAGCACCGTACTACCGTCGAGAAACTGGATCTGGCACTGGTCCCAACACTCCTCGTAGCCGGCATCGCCCATGGCGAGCGACAGGTTGTAGGTGCCGGCTGCGGGCAGATCGACGTAGAAGGTTGCCGGGGAGCCATCGGTAGCGAAGTTCATGCCTGCCAGGCGGGGATCAATTGAGGCATTTCGGTCGCGGCCTTGCACCCGGCCCGTGTTCGTCCAGCCGAAATTGGTTCCATTGAAGCTAGTGGGATAGGCGGTGGTGGACAGGACGTGAGTGTCGCCTACCGGGTCGTTGACAAATCCGGCACTGTTGCGGAAATCAAAGCCAATGCCCCAAATAGCTGACGTGACGGTCAGCGTGACCGTGGTGTTTTGCTGGTCGCCGCCGCCGTTGCCGGTCACCGTAATCGGGTAAGTTCCCGGTGCCGTACTTGCCCCAACCATGATGGTCATGGTTGAGTTACCCGCACCGGGCGCGGGAATCGGGTTGGGGCTGAAGCTCACCGTGGTGCCCGCAGGAACCCCGGAGGCTGACAAGCTGATCGCCGCGTTGAAGCCACCGCTGATGGTGGAGGTAATGGTCGAGGTGCCTTGGTTGCCTTGCTGAATGGTGAGCGAGGCGGGTGCCGCCGACAAGGTGAAACTGGGCGGCTGTTGTGCCACGGTCAGCGTAACCGTGGTGTTCTGCTGGACGCCGCCGCCGTTACCAGTCACCGTAAGGGGATAGGTTCCCGGCGTGGTCGCTCCCACGGTGATGGTCATGGTGGAGTTGCCCGCACCCGGTGCTGAAATGGGGTTGGGATTGAAGCTCACTGTCGTGCCACTGGGCACGCCGGAGGCGGACAAGGTGATGTTGGCATCGAAGCCGCCGCTGATGGTGGAGGTAATGGTGGACGTGCCCTGATTGCCCTGCTGAATGGTGAGTGATGCCGGCGCTGCTGACAAGGTGAAGTTCGGGGTCATGGAAGGTTGCGTGATCCCGAGAAACGCAATGGGCGTGACACCGGCCTGTGACTGGCTGGTGCCCACCACCATGGTTAGGCGCGTGCCCCTCAGCGTCACCTGCTGGCTGAGGTTGCTGCCGGGCCACTGCGCCGCCGACCAGTTGTTGCCCTGCGCGTCGTAGAAGTAGCCCAAATTGGTAAGGCCTTTGGTGATGGTCGCCAGCACCGTGCTGCCGTCGAGGAACTGGATCTGGCACTGGTTCCAGCATTCCTCGTAGCCGGCATCGCCCATGGCGAGTGACAGGTTGTAGGTGCCGGGGGCGGGTAAATCGACGTAAAAGGTCGCTGGCGCGCCATCGGCGGCGAAGTTGATGCCTGCTAGGCGGGGATCGAGCAGAGCGTTGCGGTCACGGCCTTGCACCCGGCTGACGTTCGCCCAGCCGAAGTTGGTGCCGTTGAAGCTGGTCGGATAGGCGGTGGTGGATAGAACATAAGTGTCGCCCGGCGGATCGCTGACGAATCCGGCAGTGTTGCGGAAATCAAAGCCGATTCCCCATCCTGACTGAGCGCTTGCGATCGTGCTTGTCGCCATCAACAACAAGGCAAGCACGAACCCGTGAGCGGCTATAGATGCCGGGGACCATATGGTTCCCGCACGGTCGTGCATTGTTACGCTTGACAGCTTGGTCGCCGACCCGGCAACGGTTGATCTGAAGGACATTGTTATCAGTACCCGAGCTTTGGCTTGGCGATCTTGGGTTTGGATCGGATGTGGAAGTCCGGGTGGATCAGCATCGCGCGGTACTTGTGTTAGCAGACCACGTTCGTGGAGTTTCGAACCACCAGGTGTTCAGGAAACTCGCGGACGCAGCCCACTTTCCGGCATTGGAGACACCCGCCAAACAGGGAACAATAACACCAAATGCTCTTTTCGGCGAGCGGGAAAATTTCTTCCAATTCTTAAGAAAGGCCTTGGGCTGCGGGCTGCCGCGAAGCGCTTCCCCCGATTGGGTTGGATCAACTGGCAAATGCGGCCATGTCATCAGGCTGGGTTCTCGGATTGGAACACCTTCCAGTCAGGCTCGAAGGGAAGCCTTCCGTGCGTTGGGCCTCAATGAGCAACCGACAGTTGACGACTATCACCGCCTGGATCCGTGGAATCTGTTCACGAAGAGCGATTCCCGTATCTCGGCCACGTCTGTCACCGCATATTTACGTGCCATAACTTGCAGAGCCCGTATCGCGCTTCCCATGTAGTGTTGCCCAATACGCAGAGGTGCCTACACCGCCGGGCAGTCTGGCTAAGTTCTTGCAACGCAAAAGGACGCACCTTGGAGCGAATGCCGCCGCGAGGCGAGCGTCACGTGCAATGTCGCGGCTTCGAGGGTGTAAACTCCGCGCATGAATGCGTGTGCCGCCTGGCACAACAAACGGGCCTCGTCCAGATGCGATTCTCGATCCTGACATTTGCTGCGCTCATAGTGTTGGGCGGTTCGACCAGAGTTGCTTGCTGCTCCGTGATCGTGGCCAGCGATCCCAGCAGCGATAGCGCTGCGGTATCAGCGAAAACACCGGTCGGAACTGATGCCTCGACTTCCTCGGACCCAACTTCAAAGCCGGAAACCGAAGACAACGGGGTTACTTTATCCGGTCATTCGCAGGAGAAGCGCGTTGTCTCGGTGCCGCGCTTTTTCCGGCAGGGAGACATCTCCCAGTTTGCGCAGGCTGAAGTTGAGGGAACTCCTCTTCCGACGCAGTGTGACGTTAAGAACCGCTGGCCGGACGGGTCATTGAAGTTCGCCGTTATCAGTTTCATCCTGCCGAAGGTGACCTCGCGCGGTGTGGAGGTAAGATTTCAGAACCAGTCCGGCGGCAACAATGACAAGTACCTCGACAAGTCGGGGATGCTTGACGGGAGCTTCGATTTTGACGGAACCATCAGCGTTGCGGGAAAAGTGAGTCACTCAATCAGCGCCCGTTCCATGCTGGAGGCGGGGAAGTTTCGATACTGGCTGCGCGGACCTATTGTTACGGCAGTGATTATTGAGGATCGCGAGCAGCGCGGCTATGACGTGAATACAGATGGAGGAGACGGCAATCCTCTACATCCCATTTTTGAAGCGTGGTTTTATCCCGCCTCCCACAAGGTCGAAATCGGCTTCACTCTTGAGAACGCGTGGGCGTCCTCGGTTCCGGCGCAGAGCGCGCGTAATCAGGAGTTCGAATTGACATTGTCCACCGGACATACCTCGCCGGAGGTTCGTCTTAAGCAGGCGAAATTTACGCAGCTTGTGTTTACCCGCTGGCGCCGGGCCTTCTGGATCGGATCCGATCCCGCGCCCATTCGCATCAACTGGAACCCGAAATATCTCTTAAGCACAGGAGCGTATCCCAACTGGGACATGGAGGCGTTGCCGAACTCCAGTGCTCTGGCCGCCGAGAGCGCCCCCAATGCGAAATTAAATCCAGCGCGATTTACTATACCCGGCTACGATGACATCTACGCCAGCAAGGGCAAAGGCCTGGGTGGTGTTGGACGCTACGATCAGGCGCTCAACGCAGCAGGACAGGCCGACTGGATCGGACCGGCGAATACCTGGGACATCATGTACGTGCTCACCGGCGACTCGGCCATGGAGCAGATGATGACCACCAATGCCGATCTGGCCGGACGTTTTCCCATCTGGTTTCGCGAGGCGGACCATAAGGCTGGTACGGGACATTATTTCGATCATCCTAAGTCCGGCACCGTGGATACGTATGGCAGGGTTGTTTCCATCAATGCTCGCCAGCAAGCGACCCTTAATCTCGGTAACTGGCGGCCTGGTTGTCCCGGCGAAGAGCGGGATGGAATTAATTTGTCCGGCCGGCAGCCGGTGGGCGCATGGGGCGCCTCACTGGATACGAGCCATGCTCCTGACTATGGCTACATTCCCTATACCTTGACGGGAAAGTATTACTATCTGGAACAGCTTCAGATGGACGCCGCCTGGTCTGTCGGCACATATATCGGATGCTATAGCGCGAACCCTGAGCCGGAGAGCTATTATCGCCAAGGATCTTTGGGCGTGATACCGAATGTCAGCCGCCTGGAAGCCTGGGCGATTCGAACTATGGCCTATGCGGCATTTATTTCGCCTGACGGTGAACCTGAGGGGCAATATTTCGCGGACAAGGTGCGCAATAATGTCGCGATGCTGGAAGGCGAGCATGGAGTTCAGCTTTCGGTCAATGACAGTCCGGATCGCACCGCTGCCTACAACTATGGAAAGGTTGAACTCTATACCCAGGCTGCGAACCCTTCTCCGCTGGGCGCTTGGAGAGCCGACGACTGCGCTGGGCCAACGTCATGGAACCAGGTGGGTTGTTACGCCACTCAAGCCAACAACCTGACTGCCGCTGCGTACGGAGCCGAAGCGACTTTCATGGAAGGCTTTCTGTTGGTTACTTTAGGCATGGTGAATCAGTTGGGAGTCGCCGATACGAAACCGTTGTTGCAATTCGTCGCGCAGCGCTACTTCCACGTGCTCGCCGATCCAAAGGTCAACCACTGGCTCATCGGACAATATGTCTACCCCACACGTATCGCCTCGGGCTGGGTGAAGGACTGGGACACATACCAGAAATTGTATGCGCGTATGCCACATGGCGGCGCTGTTCATGAGTCGCTGCAGGACACCGACAACTCTTACGAATTCATTGCTCTGAGCGCACTCAGCTATATGAGAGGGTTCGATATCGACGGCCATAGGGGCGAAGACGTTTGGAAGACGTTCAACGCTGCGCTTCCACATCAACGAGCCTGCTCCAATTACAGCCCGAAATTCTGCATCGAGCCGTTCTGAGGTACCCCAAGTGCAGGTCCCGCAAGGGGCTTAAACGCTCCGAGTCTACCGTCCGGTCAATCCGTTGCACGTTATGAAAGGGTTTCGCAACGGGGTGGAAAGAAATTTCCTACTCGGCAGGTGCCGGCTCTGGTTGTCGCCCCCCAATCCGCGCGTTTGAGGAAAACCGTTGAATGGCAGCCCGCTTGCCTCTCCGGAAACAGAGGTCTGGTATGCCTGGAGAAAATAGACGTATTCGTGTCGACTGTGTGGCAATTCTTATCGCGCTGGTAATGGTTCTCAGCTGTGTTTGCCCAATCTCAGCTCAAGTTCAGACCTCTCCGGCGGGCAAGAATGTCCAATCGGCGCTTCCGGCGTCATCGGGCAGTGATAAGTCCACCAGCAGTGTCGCGTCGGCGAGCCCCAACGTAGCTATCCCCGCGTCAACGTCAGCGGCGGTCAAGGAAACTGTGCCGCCGGACGTGAAGGTGCCGACGGCTCCCGCCGTGAAGGAAAACGATAAGGCGAAACCTGAAGATTCCTACATTGTCGGCATCGCTGATGGCCTGTATATTTCCGTCTGGAAAGAGGCGGACTTGTCGGGCTCCGTGGTCGTGCGTCCGGACGGAATGATCACCGTGCCGGTGGTGGGCGACGTTCATGTTGCCGGCCTCACCACGCCACAGGTGCAGGACCTGCTGACCGCGAAGTTGAAGGACGTTGTGGCGGAGCCGCAGGTGACGGTGATCGTCCGCGATATCAGGAGCCGCAAAGTTTATCTTGTGGGCAAGGTGGGCCGTCCGGGTGCGATTTCTCTGACTAGCCCAGAGACGGTTTTGCAGCTTCTGTCAGAGGCGGGTGGTCCGGCGCAACTGGCCAAACCGCAGAAGATGTACATATTGCGAACCACGGGCGATAAGCAGAAGCGCATTGATTTCAACTACAAGAAAGTGCTGGCGGGCACGGAGCCCGATATGGAAGTGATGGTGGGTGACATTATCGTGGTCCCATGATGAGACAGCAGGAGGGCACCGTGTGCAATCAACTCGCAAAGCGGTTGTGCATGATCGTTTTGGTGGTGCTCTTTACCGCGGCGCTATGCGCCGGTCAGGCACATTTACCCCAGTTACAGAACCCCATTTCGTGGGGTTGGAATGCGGCTCCGGATAACGAAGCTTCTGTTTCGGGCATCGGTCAGAATGGCACCAACGCCGCACCTGGCGACCTTGCTGGCATGCAGAATGGTAGCCGGTCACAGGACCAGGCGCAGGCCAATCCTGCGAGCCAAGGCTCCAGTGAGCCTTCGAGTGACAACGGAGCAAGTCCAACCAGCAATACACTGCCGGCAGATGAGAGCAGCAGTAATACACCAGACAGCGCGAGCCTGCAAACGGATCCCAATGCGCCGGCGGACACGAGCAATTCAAACTCAAGCAGTTCAGACTCAAGCAGCTCGAACTCAAGCAGCTCGTTGTGGCAGAGTGTGCGGTCGCCGTTCCAGGTGGAGTCGCAAGGGCTGAAGATCGGCCCGATTTACCTGACGAGTCTATCTGACTCATTCTTTTACGCCGTCAATACATCTGCCGGCAATCCTACGCAGAGCTACTATGGAAACTCCATTACAGGCAATCTGATTTATAACAAGGAGTTTAGTAATGGCGTTCTCGCCGTTCAGGGCCGGGAACAGCTTTCGACCTCTGAGTTGACGCCGTATTATAATCAGTCGATCAGTGCCTCCTATACCGATCAGTTGACTGCTCGCTGGTCGCTGAGTGCGGCGTCTCAGTTTACTTACTTCCAAAATTCAATTCTCGCAAACCCACAGTACCTGCTGGTGCCGACAAGCGGCGGCCCCGTATTGCAGACGCTGTTCGTACTGCAGCGGGGATCATCCGCATATGAGGCGAATTCCCTCGGATTAAGCTATGAGCTTAGCGGGCGCACGCATATTACGTTCAGTCCTATTCTGGGACTGACATTCCAGGAGGCCCAGACCGGGTGGGTTTCATCGCAGCAGTACGGCGGATCGGTGAATGTAAGCCACGATTTCACCGACAACTTCTCCGCGGGTGGATTCTATACTTTATCGCATACCGTGGCTTCGCAGAATACTGGAACTCCAGGCTGGAATACCCAAAACCTAGGGGCGAACTTCCAATATCGCTTCCATGACACATGGTCGATTGCGGGCTCCCTCGCAGCTAGCGGACAACTTGTTGGCCAGATATGGGAGCTGACACCGACCGGCAATTTCACTCTACGAAAGTCCTTCAGTGATTCCTCAATCATCAGCGCCGCCTATACCCGCACAGAAGCCAGTGCGGTATTTGTCTCCGCCGGTTACTACGATCAGGCCGACATCGGATATAGCCGTAAGTTCGGTGACAAGTTGCGGCTCGCCTTCAATGCCGGTGAGTACCACACCACGGTTTTGGCGTATCGGCAAGACGGATTGCATGCCGGCGTATCCACCGGCTACCGGCTGTCACCCCACCTGAGCATCGACGGGGGCTACACGTATGCGCATCAAAATGGCGCCGGCGGTTTCGAGCTGTACTCACTGGTCGGCAACGTCAACTCCTTCAGCGTGGGCATAACCTGGTCGTTCGGGGCCAGGTCGGGTTATTGACGCGGGCGCCCTTTGAACCTGCAGAAGCCTTCTCACCAGCAGGAAAATATTTTCCCGCTGCAGGCGTCTAAGGGGACTTTCTACCCCCAAACTCCCTGAAACTTGATTCTCCCCAGGCTGAGTTTGGAAGCAAATCTGCTTGAGAATCATAGAAAATGGCTGGGGCTCAGCCGAGGATTACTTTATGACAGATGCAGCACGCGGCGCGGCGACCGGGTTAGGAGAAATGACTCTCCAGGATTACTTTGGCCTGGTTCGGCGCCGAAAATTCTGGATTATCTTTCCTGCTATAGCGGTCGCCATCGCTATCTCTGTCACCGCCCGCAAGCTGCCCAACGTCTACCGTGCCGAGGCTGTGATCTTGGTGGAACCGCAAAAGGTCCCCGCCAGTTATGTCGCCTCAACCGTAACCACCGGGATGGAGCAGCGAATGTCCACCATCTATCAGGAGGTTACATCACCGTCCCGGCTCAAGCGGCTGATCGACAATATGGGATTGTATCCCGAGCTCCGCAAACAGCAAGGAGAACAAGAGGCGGTACGGACGATGGCCAAGAACATCACGGTGGAACAAGTGAGTGCATTGGGCTCACAGGCGGCGGCTTTCCGCGTCGCCTATAAGGGCAGGACTCCGGCCGAAACCGCGCAGGTGACCAACCAGATTACCGCGATGTTCATTGCGGAAAATCTCAAAGTGCGCGAGGAGCAGTCGTACGGAACGGCTGATTTCCTTGAAGGCGAGTTGCAGAAGACCGCTCAGGAATTACAGGAGAAAGGAAATGAGCTGATTCAGTCCCGCGCGCGATATGGCGGAGGCGGCTCTGGAATGGACCTGTTGGGCGTTCAAGAAATTGAGGGGCTGCGCCAGCAGTTGAACGGGGCACAACGGCAAATTTCCCAGGATGAGAAGCAGAAAGCGGACCTGCAATCCATAGCCGCCACCACTGCTCCGAGCGTCGATCTCGATCTGGGGGCTAACGCCTCGCCGGAAGACGCGGAAGTGCAAGAGCTGCAAAACAAATTGAATACCTTGCGCAGCCGTTATGGACCGAAGCATCCCGATGTGCGCAAGGCGGAGGCAGAACTAGAGCAGGCGAAAGCCAAGCAGGGCGACAATCCGGCTGCCCCTGCCACTCCCGCTCCGGCAGTACGCAAGGTGCGCAATCCCGTAATCGAAGCGCAGATGGAACAGTTGGATCAGGACATCGAAAAGCAGAGCCAGGTGGTGGCGCAGGTCCAGCAGGATATCAAGTCGCGTTTTGAGAAGCTACAGGAAGTTCCGGAATATCAGCAAAAAACTGCGGCCATTCAGCGGGACTACGATGCCTTGCAGGGCCGGTATAGAGGGCTGCTCGACAAGAAGATGTCGGCGGAAACCGCCACTGCTTTGGAAAGCCGGGAAAAAAGCGAGCGTTTTGTGCTGCTCGACACGGCACAGGTGCCGGACAAGCCATATTCGCCGAACCGCCCGATGCTAATGGTGGGCGGCTTATTTCTGGGTCTATTTGTGGGATTTGGGTTTGCGTTGGCCAGGGAAGTCCTGGACGATTCTGTCCGTAATGAACGCGAAGCGGAACGTATTTTGGGCAGCCCTGTACTTAGCGCTGTCCCGGAAATTCTGAACCCGAAGCAGCTACGGCAGAACACTTTAAAAGTTTGCGCCGTCGGTATTGTCACGGTGGTAGTAGCAATTGGTTTAGGAATCGGACTTGCAAATTTCGGCGTAAGGTTCCTCTGATATGTATTTGTCCTATTACGGCCTCAAAGAAGAACCGTTTCGGCTGACACCCGATCCGAAGTTCCTGCAGCTCGCCGAGCCCCACCGGGACGCACTTACGATGCTGGTGCGCGGCGTCCTGGAGCGGCGCGGACTGATGGTCCTCACGGGTGCAATCGGCACCGGCAAGACCACCATTCTGAATGGCCTGTTAAGCGTACTGGCTCGTCGCGAGCCGCGCAGCCCTCTGCCCACGGCGCTGCTGGTGAATCCGCGGCTCACCGCCGACGAACTGCTGGAGATGTTACTGGTTGAGTTCGAGGTATCCGGCAACTCGACTTCGCGCGCAGCCAGGCTTATCGCTTTGCAGCGCTTGCTGTTCAGCACGTTAGCCAATCGCGGAACCAGCCTGCTGGTGGTCGACGAGGCACATCTGCTGTCGAAGGAAGTGCTGGAAGAGATCCGCCTGCTCATGAACATGGAGTCCTATGGCGAAAAGCTTCTGCAGGTTGTTCTCTGCGGCCAGCCGGAACTCGCCGCCCTCCTGAACGAGCCGGAAGTGAGGGCATTACGGCAGCGGATTGCGCAAAGAGCTGTATTGCGCGCTCTCAGCCCGAGCGAAATGCGGATGTACGTCCGCGAGCGTATGCGGACTGCAGGATTGGATCAGGCTCTGCCTTTCACTGCGTCGGCGCTGGACGCGGTGTATGGGTGTAGCGGCGGTGTGCCGCGGCTGATCAATCTCATCTGCGATACCTGCCTGCGGCTGGGCGCCGAGGGCCAGCGCCGGCAAATCGGTGACGATCTGGTCGAGGACGCGGCGGCCATGCACGCCTTGCCAATACATGGAGATTCTGGCGAGTGTGAGGCGGACGCTCGCAAGAATGAAGAACTACATCCCGCTCCCCTGCCACTGCTCGGTGGGTTGTCGCAGGTAGTTAAGGCCACCGGACGAGGAGAGTTGTGAGCAGACTTTTTCAGGACATGCAAGACGCGGCCCGAGGCTCTGAAGCGCAGCCGGCAAACGCCGAGGTGCTAGCACAATTGCTGCAAGAGGTGGGTGCCGGCCGCGAGGCAGCGCGAGATAGCGAAGCCGCCATCAACGAGAACGGTCACCGGCTGCAACTGCCTCCGCTGCCTCGGCCGTTCCTTACCGCGACTGACGAGACTCCTTGGACCCACAGCGCTTTTGAGGGCTATCGCGCCTTGCGGACCAAGCTGGTCCGCTTCCAGGCGACACAAGGCGTTCGCTCAGTGGTGCTCACGAGTGCCGAAGCCGGCGAAGGCAAGACAGTCTCGATCGTGAACCTGGCCTTTTCTCTCGCGCAGCTTCCCAGCCAGCGCATCCTGCTGGTCGATGCCGATCTGCGCACTTGTGGGCTGAGCAGGGCCGTCGGCGCGCTGGACACGCCGGGACTGGCGGAAATCCTGGGTGACGAAAAGTCCTTCAAAGATGTGACCGTCCCCACCGACGTGCCGAATCTCTACATCGTGGCTGCGGGGCAAGCGAAGAAACCAGCTGCCGATTTGTTTTCCGGACCAAAGTTTAAAGAGTTCATGGGCTGGTGCAGTGAGACCTTCAGCATGATTCTTGTTGACTGCCCGCCGATGGTAGGCCTGGCCGATTTTGAAGTGGTGAGTGCTGCATGCGATGGAGTACTGCTGGTGATCCGGGCGCGCAGGACAAAGCGCGAGCGCTTAGCAGATCTGGTGCCGCAACTAAGAGATAAGAAAGTCATTGGAGTGCTCTTCAATGGGCAGGAGCGCCAGCACTATAAGTCACGTTATGGTTATTACTACTCAAAGGTCGGCAAAGGCAAGGAAAGATGAAGCCATCAACTGCGAGGTGCACATCTTTTTGTCTGATCGCAACGTTCAGGGTGAGTGACTATGTATCCCAACCTTAAACTGCAGATCTTCAAGCTCGGCATACGGCAGAACCAGATCGCGAAGGATTTGAAGTTCTGTGAAAGCCAGTTGAGCAAGATTATCCATGGCTATCGCGAACCCTCTGAGGGTGAGCGAAAGTTGCTGGCAGGCTACCTGAACGTTGATGAATCCTGGCTGTTCGAGCGGCACGAGAACCTGCCGCCGCCCCATTCCACCATCTTCGCAAATCTCCGGGGAGGCAAGAATGGCGGCGGTTAACGGCCAAGCCGTTGTCCAGGGCCGCGACGCTATTTCAGTTGTCGTTAAGCATTTCGATGACAGGATTGCTCGCGAATGGGACCTCTTCGTTGCTTCGAATTCACAAGCCACTCCTTTCCATTGTTCCGCATGGATGCGAGCACTGGAAAGAACGTTCGACTATGTGAATGTCTCTTTATACGCCGAACGGGGCGGCAGAATCATTGGTGTGTTGCCTCTCTTCCTCGTCACTAACTGGGTGGTCGGGCGGTGTTTGATCTCCAGTCCATTTGCAGACTATGGAGGAGTGTGCGCCGAGGATGAAGAGTCCGCGGATGCTCTGATCGCAACCGCTGCCGAGATCGGCTCAGCCGAAAAGGTGGAATTTCTGGAATTGCGTCAGAAGAAGTGTAATCCGCGCCCTCGCTTTTATTTTCGGGACCTCTATGTATCGTTCGATACGGAGCTAGTGTCCGACTCCGAGACGCAATTGAGGCGACTGCCGCGCGATACCCGCTACATGATTCGGAAAGGGACGAAGGCGGGCCTTGCGCTCACGGGCGGCGTCCACCAGTTGGAGCAGTTTTACCAGCTCTTTAGCATGAACTGGCGACGATTGGGTACACCGGTTTTGCCGAAGAAGTGGTTGCAGGCGCTGCTGGATGAGTTCAAGGACAGCGCTGATCTAGTCATGGCGCGGTTGAACGGCCGGCCCGTAGCAGGGGTACTTTCATTCGTATTTCGGAATACATTATTTCCCCACTACTCCGGGGCCTCTGCCGATGCCAACAGTTTTGCGGCAAACAACTTTATCTATTGGGAGTTGATGAGGCGTTCGATCGAGCAGGGGCTCCAGGGCTTCGATTTCGGTCGAAGTAAGAAGAACACTGGCGCATATAAGTTCAAATCAGCATGGAACATGCAGCTTCATTCACTCGAGTACCAGGTGTGCGTGTTAAAGGGAAAAAGCGTTCCGAACATTTCCCCCACGAATCCGAAATTTGCGCTGGCCAGCAAGCTTTGGAGCCACATGCCGCTGCAAGCGAGTACCTGGCTGGGCCCTCACATTGTACGTTGGTTCCCCTGATGGCAGGAACTTGCACTGACGCACCATGCAAATACTCTTTTTGGCACACCGCGTTCCCTATCCGCCCGACAAGGGCGAGAGGATTCGTGCGTTTCATGAGCTTGAATATCTAAGTGCCCGCCATGATGTAGATCTGGTTTGCTTGGCCGATTCCGATGACTGGCTCGAGCACCGAAGTTCCCTGCTGCAGAGGTGCCGCAGTGTGCACGCAGAGGTCCTGCGACAACCCTCCAGGTCATTGCGTGCGGCGGCAAATCTTGCTGTCGGGCGGCCTATGTCGTTTGGTTTCTTTTATTCGCCGGCATTGGCGGCCGTGGTTCGAGAGTTGCTGCACGATCGCAGGCACGACCTGATCTTTGTCTACAGTTCGTCGATGGGCCAGTACGTCCCCTTTCCGGCGCCGGCAACCGTGGTCATCGACTTCGTGGACGCCGATTCGCACAAGTTCCAGCAATATGCCGGCAGAACGCATGGGCTCGGCCACCTTCTATATTCCCGTGAAGCCAGGGCCGTTGCATCCTGTGAGCAGTTACTCGGGCGCGTTGCTGCAGTTTCGTTTGCGGTAACGGAGCATGACGCTCGGGAACTGGAGGGCCCCAGCGCAGCTGGTTGGAATGTCCACGTGATTCCCAATGGTGTGCAAGTACCGGAGTTTCAGCAAGCTAATCAAGCGAAGCTTCGACACCAGCAGCCGTTCCTGCTGTTCGTCGGAACCATGAACTATCCACCAAATTCAGATGCGGTGGCATATTTCGTTCATGACATTCTTCCGCTCGTCCGCAAAAACCATCCGGAAATGAATTTTGTCATTGCCGGTCGCGATCCCGGCCGCCACATTCGCAGCCTGGCTTCTATACCTGGCGTGACGGTTACAGGCGCGGTGCCGAATGTTTTCGAGTACTTCGGTGCTGCTGAAGCTTCGGTGGCTCCCTTTCGTATCTCCCAGGGTTTCCACAACAAGATCGCAGAATCGCTGGCAGTCGGCACTCCGGTAGTTACTACCAGTCGAGCGAGGGCAGGAATTGGACTCTCCGAAAAGGAAGGCCTATTTGTTGGGGATTCGCCAGAGAAATTCGCCGAACAAATATCGATGGCCGTGGAACCGGGACGGCGAGCGAAGCTGCGGCAAAATGCGTCTGCAGTACGAAAGATTTTGAGCTGGGACGTGAAGCTGTCGCGGATGGAGCAGCTAATCTTCGAAGCGGTTGGCAAGTCGGATAAATCACGCTATCAGTTGGTATCCGAGTACCAGTCATGAATGTAGCCCCTGACTTCAGTCCGGCAAGGCGAATCGCAGATGAGGATCTATTGACCTCGTCGTTATCGCAGCAGCCAGATTCCGTAGGGCCGCTAAGGGTGATGCACGTCTTGGACCGGCTCGATATGGGGGGTACCGAAAAAGCCGTCATAAAACTGGTAAGAGGTTTGGATCCCGGGTTATTCGAGCACTACATCTGTACCTTACGCGGTACTGCGGAAACGGCGAAACAGTGGATACCAGACGTGAAACTGCTGTATGGCGGCCGCGAAGGAGCGGCTTTTCAATTTAATGTTCCCCGTTTGGTCAGAATTATGCGGATAATCCGGCCGGCAATCGTGCATTCGCGCAACTGGGGAGGAATTGAGGCGGTTGTAGCGGCGCGTCTGGCCGGGGTTCCGGTCGCGATCCATAGCGAACATGGCTACGAACTTGATATGCGTCTGGGGCTTTCTTTCCATCGGCGAGTGCTTCGGCATCTGGCGTATCGGATGGGTGATGCCGTCGCCACCGTCACACGGGAGCTGCGGGACTACCATTCTGCTCAGGCGTGGTGGAAGCAGAGCCGCATTAGAGTTCTGTACAACGGGGTCGATGCTCGTGAGTTCAGGCCGCAGCCGCAGGTGCGCGATGCTGTCCGTCACCAGATAGGTTTGCCGGCCGAGGCCCTGGTGCTTGGCTCGGTCGGGCGCATGGTGCCTCTCAAGGACTTCCTCACCTTGCTCAAGACGGCGCGAGTCCTGGCGACGGAAGTTCCGAATTTACATGTGGTGCTGGTGGGCTCCGGTCCTGAGTCGGACTCGTTAAGGAGCTATGCGGCCGGTTGCCAGGAACTCAGCGGGCGGGTTGTATTTGCCGGAACACTCGACTATGTAGCCGACGCGCTCAATGCTATGGACATATTCGTGCTGCCTACTCTCATGGAGGGCATGTCGAACACTCTTTTGGAGGCAATGGCAGTTGGTTTGCCTGTGGTTGCCACAAGGGTAGGTGGCAATCCGGAAGTTGTAGTTGAAGGAGTTTGCGGCTATCTGTTCACACCGCAGGATGTGTCAGGCCTGACCTGCCTGTTGCGAACGTTGCTCCGAAATGAGCATATGCGAAGACAATTTGGCAGTGCAGCAAGACAACGTGTATTGCAGGAGTTCAGTTTGGAAGCGATGGTTGGACGCTACAGCGATCTTTACTTCGATCTAGCTTCACGTCACTCGGTGTTGTGTCCAGCAAGAGCCTATGTGCGGAATTAGCGGAATCTTCGAATTCGATCAGGCGCGCTCTATCGAACGCGAGACCATCCATCGCATGAATGAATCGCTCCGTCACCGCGGCCCGGACGACGAAGGGATTTTCATCGGCCCCGGCATTGGCTTGGGACATCGACGGCTAAGCATCATCGATGTGGCCGGCGGACACCAGCCGATCGGCAACGAGGATGGCACCGTCTGGGTGCTGTTGAACGGCGAAATCTACAATTATCCCGAGCTGCATGCGGACCTTATTTCACGCGGCCACAAATTCGTGACGCGGTCGGATACAGAGACGATCGTTCATTTGTATGAGCAATATGGTGAGTCGTGCTTTGCAAAGTTGCGCGGCATGTTCGCCGTTGCTATATGGGACAGCAACCAGCGACGCCTGTTGCTAGCGCGCGATCGTGTCGGTAAGAAGCCGCTCTACTACTATGCTGACGACCGCCGGCTGATTTTCGGATCAGAATTGAAGGCAGTCTTGGCAGCAGATGGTCTGCCGCGAAATGTTGACCCGCTGGCAATCTGTGACTACTTTTCCTTCTCCTACATCCCGGCTCCGAAGACGATTTACAAGCATATACGCAAATTGCGGCCCGCCCATTACATGGTAGCAAGTGCAACGGGCGTCCGAGAGAAAGAATATTGGAGACTATCCTTTGCCGAGCCGCAGCAGCGCAGCGAAACGGAATGGTGTGAGCTTATACGCGAGAAACTTTGCGAAGCCACGCGCATTCGCTTGATGAGTGAGGTTCCGTTGGGGGCGTTTCTCAGCGGGGGAGTGGATTCCTCTTCGGTGGTGGCGATGATGAGCCGGCTGATGGACCGGCCGGTGACCACCTGCTCTATTGGTTTCCGTGCCCAGGATTATGACGAATCAGCGTTCGCGCGCAGAATTGCCAAACAATTCCAGTCCGACCACCACGAAGACACCGTGGAGGTGCGGGCGCTTGAGGTCCTGGACAAACTGGCGTGGCACTATGACGAGCCGTTTGCCGATTCCAGTGCGGTACCCACGTACTATGTCTCAAAAATTGCCCGTGATCAAGTTACCGTAGCGCTGGGCGGGGACGGCGGGGACGAAAATTTTGCCGGCTATCGTCGCTATGTCTTCGATCGCGTGGAAAATCGACTGCGTGCGTTCGTGCCGCCGGGCGTGCGGCGCACCGTGTTTGGCCCGTTGGGCCGGGTTTATCCCGCTCTGGCGTGGGCACCGCGTCCGCTGCGGGCCAAAGCTACCTTCCAGTCTCTCTCTCGCTCTCCGCTGGAAGGTTATTTTAACTCCGTGTCGGTATTTCGAGCGGACGAAAAACCGCGTCTTTTCACCGAAGACTTCCGTCAGCAGCTGAAAGGCTACGACTCACTCCAAGTTCTCCGGGAATATTACGATGCAGCCGACACTACCGATCCTCTCTCTCGCATTCAGTATGTAGACATCAAGACCTATCTACCGGACGATATTCTGGTAAAGGTCGATCGTGCCAGTATGGCTGTATCTTTGGAATTGCGTGCTCCCATTCTTGATCACTGCTTCATGGAACTGGCCGCTTCTATTCCCTCTGCCATGAAACTACGGGGCACAACGGGCAAGTATATTTTCAAGAAGGCGATGCGATCGTTGCTGCCGGAGGAAATCCTGTATCGCCCAAAGCAGGGGTTTGCGGTACCTCTTGCACAGTGGTTCCGCCGGGACCTCAAAGAGCAGGCGTACGAGCTGGTCGTGGGCGACAACCACGATGGGATCCTTGAGGGCGCCTTTCTGCGCCATGTTTGGAAGCAGCATCAGGCTGGCACCTTCGACAGGTCAGCTTATCTATGGGCGGTGCTGATGTTTCGCAAATGGCAGCAAGTGTTTGGTGCGTGAAATCGATTTATGCATGGGATTTACGGAATCTGCGAACCCGGTGCTGATGTCTGCTTTTCGGAGATAGCTCCGATGAATGCGGCGATGCGAACGGGTAGGGAACACGAGCTCGACGCTCCGATCGGGAGATGCGGCGCGCTCCTAAGTGTGTCGCGTGGACTGTATACGCCATGCTTGGCGGAGCGCTTTGGGGTATATGTCGCCATAGATGCCGATTTGCGCAATTGCGGGGAATTAAGGACTGAGCACAGGAAGCAATATGGTCATGAGCCGGCATCGGTTGCCGATATCATGGCAGGCCTGTACGCACGCCGAGGTGTGGAGTGCATTGGCGACTTGGAAGGCGCTTTTGCAATAGCTCTTTGGGATCCACAGCTGCGCCGGCTACTACTCGGTGTGGATCGACACAGCTTCAAGACGCTGTACTGGAGCTACCAAAAGGGGAGGCTGGTATTCGGATCGCGGCTTAGAGCGGTAGAAAGTGTCAAGAACCAATTGCAGGTGAATCCCGCCGCCGTAATGCAGTTTTTGGTGCACACCGTAGTCCCGGCGCCGCTCACAATTTACAAAGACGTTGAGCAGCTCGAGCCAGGGTCGCGGTTGATATTCGAAAACGGACAGGTGAAGAAAAGCCGATACTGGGACTTGAACTACCAGGAATCGGCGAGCGGCGAGAAGAACCGATGGCGCGAGGAGTTGCGCGAATGTATGCGCGTGGCTGTGCACGACCAATTAGGTGACTGCAGTCCGGAAGGTACGGGCGCGTACTTGAGCGGCGGCACAGACAGCAGCAGCGTTGTGGCTTTCGCCACCGAGAGATGGGCGCCATTCAATACCTTTTCGATTTACTTCGGCAACCCCCGTTATGACGAGATCGGATTTGCGCGGACCGCAGCCGAACAGTTCCGCACTTGTCATCACGAGCGCCGCCTTCAATCAAGTGATGCGGCCGAAGCTATTTCGCATATTGTTCAACATTACGACCAGCCGTTCGCCAACTCTTCCGTAATAGGAGCGTACCATTGCGCTAAACTGGCCGCGGAGAATGGCGTGGACGTATTGCTGGCTGGGGATGGTGGCGATGAATTGTTCGCAGGAAATGAACGGTACGCAACTGATAAGAAGTTCGCTGCCTATCATTACGTGCCCGCCGTGCTTCGTAAAGGAATTATTCGGCAGCTCGCCGATCGCCTACCTGAGAGTGGCCCATTGTCTCTGCCGGCACGATACATCCGGCGTGCCGACCTTCCCAACCCGCAAAGAATGTTCTCTTACAATTTCTTTCTCGCACAGGCGGGTATAGAAGCCATGGCGCCGGATTTTCTGCGGGAAGCAAAGCCGGCGGCCGCAATGGGAATCGCGCAGGCGCACTTCGATTCAGCGCCGCAAGCCGGGAGTGAACTGAACCGGTTGCTATATCTGGATGTCAAAATTACTCTATCCGACAATGACCTGAGGAAGGTCATCGGCACGGCGGAGATCGTAGGCGTTCGGGTTCGATTCCCTCTCCTGGATCGTCGGCTGGTTGAGTTGTCCGGCCGAATTCCGTCCCATCTCAAGCTCAGAGGCTTACGCAAGCGCTATATCTTCAAGGAAGCGATGAAAGGTATTTTGCCCGACGAAATACTTTATAAGAAGAAGCACGGGTTTGGTGTCCCAGTGGGTTATTGGATGATGAAGGATCCCACGATGAAGGAACTCGCCGATGTCCTGAATGACACACAATCGCGTGAGCGGGGCTACTTTAAGACGGAATTCTTGTTGAGTTTGCGGAGTCTCAACGAAACGCATCCTGCTTACTATGGGGAAGTAATGTGGGTTGTGCTTATGCTGGAGCTCTGGTACCGCCGGTCGCGAACGTATGTAACCGATCGGGCTGAGTGTCTGCGGGTTGGAGCTGCTCATGCGGACTAACGGTAGGAGCTCAGCGCCTCAGGACTGGCGGCATTGGCTCGCCGATGGCCTGTATCAAACAGGCTTGTCGGGAGCTTTTCGGATTGCTTCCAGATACTGCGAACTAAGTAGAAATGGAGACGGCAAACGCCTCCGAAGAGTTCGTAATCCGAAATATATCGTGCTAGGTTATCACAATGTCGGGGAAGGTGGGCTTCCCTTGTACTGCAGATTGTCGAAGCGGACTTTCGCTGAGCAGATGAGCTACATCAGGCGTCACTATCGAGTTATATCGCTAACTCAAATGGCGAAGGAGCTTCGTGATCCGCCAGCCGACGGTCAAAGTGTCGTGATTACGTTCGACGATGGCTATGCCGGCACTTACTTCGGCGCATTCCCTGTCCTGAAGGAGTGCGGAATTCCGGCGACCGTGTATTTGACGGCTGGTTCAATCGAGACCGGCGAAGTACCCTGGTATGACCGTATTTTTCTACAATTTCAGCAGGCAGATCCGCGATTAACAGTGCGTCTGGGCGATGACAAGCAATTGCAGCTGAACGATTTCGACAGCCGGGTGGAGGCAGCTGCAACTGTGGTGATGTACTTGCGAAGCCTACAGGATGACGCCCGCCAGCGCTGGTGTGAGTCGCTGGACAGACTCACGCCTCTAATACCCCGGTCCCTAATGCAAGGTGCCATGATGACTTGGGATCAAATCCGGGAAATGCAAGCTGCAGGGGTTTCGTTTGGGTGTCATACGATGACCCATCCCGTGCTGAGCCGCCTGGATCCAGATGCTATGCGGAGCGAGATTGGTGAATCCAGGCGGTTGATCGAGAATCGGCTGGACACCCATATCTGGGACTTTGCCTTTCCGTTCGGCAAACCCAAGGACTGTGGTTCTATTGGTGCGTCGACATTGAATGAGCTTGGCCTGAAGACAGCAATGACCACGATTGTCGGAATCAACCAGCCGGGAGGCGACCTTTTTCGCCTGCGGCGAATGGTTCAGGGAAATGAGGCGTTCCTACCTATGTTTGTATATCGACTCCAGCGCCTGCTCTTTCATCCCGTGGATGAAGAGCACGGCACCTTGGCGAACTGTGCTTCGAGATAGCTGATATGGCGATCCGTGACACTGTCGTAATTATAGTAATCCTATTATCAGCGCCGGTCGCGCTGTTCAACCCCTATTTCGGGATTTTGATGTGGACTTGGATCGCTTATTTTAATCCGCATCGCTACGCTTGGGGCCTTGCCAGATACGGCTTCTTTGAACCAGCCATCATCGTAGCTGTTCCGACACTGATTGGGCTGCTATTTGCACCTAAGAATCTTCGTATCATGACGCGCGAAACCCTGCTGCTGCTCGGGTTGTGGTGTTGGTTTGGAGTTACAACCTTCTATGTAACCCGCACCCCCGAATTTGCCGGTCACGTGAAAGACGCCATCGCGCACCTGAACGAAGTCAGCAAGATATTATTGATGACATTTGTAGCAATTATCCTCGTTACCTCGAAATTCAAGCTTCGGCTCTTCATGTTTGTCATTCTAGCCAGCTTCGGCGTCAGGGCTGCTGTGGCCGCGGTGTGGTATATCCGCACCGGCGGGCAGTTCACGGTGTGGGGTCCGGAAGGATCGTTCATTTACGATAACAATGATTTCGGCCTCGCGCTGAATATGACAGTACCTATGTTCTTTTTCATGGCGCGGGCCGAACCGAAGCTGTGGGTACGAACGAGCCTCAGGATCTTGATGCTCTGTGTTCTCATATGTATCGTGGGTACGTATTCTCGAGGCGCACTGGTTGGCGTTGCTACCATTTCGCTCGCTTTAGTAGCCAAATCACGTCACAAGGTCGCCGGGTTACTGATAATCGCTTTGGCTGTGATTTCTTTGGTAACACTTACCACGCATACCTGGCAGGACCGGATGAGCCAATTTCTTGAGGGAAACCTGGACGCATCGGCGTATTCACGACTCATAGCATGGGGCGGCGGGTGGAATCTGGCAAAAGAATATCCCATCACCGGCGGCGGCTTTGACGTGTTCACGGACGAGCAAATATTCCCGAGCTTCGTGCCGCCGAGCCTGCGGGGTGCGCTATATGGCAAAGTCCATCATCTGCACAGCTCGCACAGTATTTATTTTGAAATGCTGGGAGAGCAAGGGTTTGTCGGCTTGGGACTTTTCCTTCTGCTGATAGCTTCATGTTTTCTGAGCCTTCGGAGGCTGCGTAGAAGAGCCAGACTCTATCCGGAATTGGAGTGGGTGAACCCCTATACCCATATGTTGGAAGTGACGTTGTTGGCCTACATGGCAAATGGGGCTACTTTGGGCCGTGCATATTTCGACTTTTTTTATCAGGTGGTTGCACTAGTGATCGTAATTCAGCTGCTGGCAAAGCAGCAGTTGGATGAAACCGAAGCATTGCAAATGGAGTCTGTTGCCGTACTTGAACCGGCCACAGCATAAGCGTAACTAGCAGAGATTGAGAAGGTGAGGGTATCTGGCATGCAGTCTCATTGGCAAAGGCTGGTTAGCCGAGGGGCGATAGCAATGTTGGTCTTTGTGCTGACGGGGCCGTCAAGCTCGGCGCAGAATTGGACGTGGACTACGGAAAAGGTGGCGAGGGGGGCGACAACATCGCTCGTGCTCGATTCCGACGGTAATCTTCACCTGGCCTATTTGACGCGTGATGCAAAGGTGTATTACGCATTGCGTCCAGCGGGAGCAACCAAATGGTTCTCGCTCCTCTTATTGGAGTCTACTCATGCTAACACGAATGTCTATCCTAAACTTGCCGTTGACAAGAACGATATTCCGCATCTCTGTGTCTCGTTTGGAATACTCGAATATGTAACCTTACGTAATCGGGAGTGGGTTAGGCAACAAATAGATCCAGGATCGGGTACGATTTCTTATCATTGCTCTATCGCGGTGAGCCCGGATGGAGTTCCCCATGTGGGCTGGTATCACGAGTTTCTGCCGGGCGGAACTCAGTACAGCCATTTCCGGCATGCCGACCTGGAGGATGGCGTATGGATGGTCCGATCCGTGGATGGAGGTATTGCGGGCAAATGGAGCTCCATGGCGGTAGACGGAAAAGGTTTCCCGCATGCGACCTACAGCCAATTTGTTCATGGCGGCGATATGGATTATGCGGCGTGGGACGGCACCAATTGGGTCCTAACTACGGTTGATTCCTCGCACAACAATAGCAGCTATCGGGGATTTGATAATGACTTGGTTCTGTGGCCTGATGGCTCCGCCCATATTTCCTATTTCGACGGCAGAACACTGAAATATGCCGAGCAGAATCAGCAGAAGTGGAATATCGAGAAGGTAGGAGTGGTTGCTTCGGGACATGACGTATACGGTGGCAGTACCACGTTGTTGCGGGACAGTCACGGCAATCCTCACATTTTTTACGGCGACTTCGGCGCATTGCGGCATGCTTTTCGCGATGGGAAGCAGTGGCATATCGAGACCGTTGTCTCCGGCGCCCTGCAGCAGTACGACAACGTCGATGCGGCGATTGGACAGGACGATGTTTTCTATGTTAGCTATCCCGATCCAGATGACGGTTATATAAAAATTGCCACGGGTAAGCTGATGCCAGATGCTGTCGCAAAGAAACAATGACGCGAGAGTGTAATTTCGAGCTTCCGGTGGCGGCCCTGGCCACTGAAGGTGTTGGCGGGATGCCGACAATATGCGCGCTCCATGTTCTGGATCATTCCTGGCCGGTATTGAGTGGGTACAGCGTGCGGAGCCGCGGCCTCATCGGCGCGCATCATCACGCCAACTTGCAAGTGGTAGCCGTAACCAGTCCGCTACACGAACTGGACGACAGGAATAGCTGTGCGGTCACTATGGACGGAGTCTCATATTTGCGGACTCCTATACCGGGCGGTTTGGCTGCTTCGGCTTTGAAGCGGCGATGGCCGCTAATAAGGGAATGGCAGGCGGTCCGGCTGTTGCGCGATCGCATCCTTCAGGTAATCGACAGCCAACCGGTATCTCTGGTGTACGCCCATTCCCCCGCACTGTGCGGACTCGCGGGTCTTCAGGCCGCCCAAAAGAGGGGGTTGCCTTTTGTATATGAAATTCGGGCATTTTGGGAGGATGCGGCGGTTGACCAGAAGCGCACGACGGCAACCTCACTACGATACCGGCTCACCCGCCAGCTTGAACAATATGTTGCCAATCGCGCAGACGCGGTATCGGCAATCGCGCAGCCCATGCTTGAGGACCTGCGGTCACGTGGTGTGTGTCCTGACAAATTGTTTCATGTTCCGAACGGTGTGGATCCCAATCAGTTTGCCCCCACCCCACGCGATCGCAAACTGGCAGAACATCTCGGACTACAAGACGACATTGTGTTTGGTTTTTTCGGCTCTTTATATCGCTATGAAGGGGTTGCGTGGCTGATCGGTGCGCTTTCGGAGCTACGATCCAGGCGAAAGGACTTCCGAGTCATTGTTGTGGGCAACGGCGAAGATGAAGCAGCGATACGGCAGGCTATACATGAACACCATGCGGAAGAATATGTCTATACTCTCTCGCGAGTGTCACACGAAGTGATAAGAAGGTACTACTCCATCGTGGATATCATGGTTTTTCCGCGCCTGCGGGTTCGCTTGACGGAGTTGGTGACGCCATTGAAGCCGTTGGAAGCGATGTCGCTGGAGAAAGCTGTGCTGGCAAGCGATGTGGGAGGTCATCGTGAGTTGGTACAGCACGAGAGGACAGGCTTATTATTCCGCTCGGGGAGCGTCTCGGATTTCTGCGGTCAGGCGGAACGACTTCTCAACGCTAGATGGCAGCGTGAGCAGCTAGGAAAAGCAGCACGCGAAGCGATCTTGCGCGAGTGGGACTGGAAGGTCATCGCTCAGCGGTATCGTAATATTTACGAATTTGTCCTGCAGGGAAAGGCTGCATCCGAGGGCGCACTAGCCGAGCGTAGCTGGGTGCATTCTTCGGACAGACGAGCATAGTGGCTACGGGCATGAACAAGCCGGCTTGGCTGATTGGGATATACAACTGGCTGGCTCAGGTCGATGCGCAGCAGAAATCGGACGTTGTCTTCGTACTTGCGGGTCGGGAGTCACGCAAATGGTTTGGCTTACGATTGCTGAAAGAAGGTTGGGGAGACAGGTTGTTGCTTAGCGTAGGACGGTTTGAGATTCGGCAGTTCGGTGATCTGCCGCTGCCGGTTTTGCTGGATTTGCGGGCGATTGCTGCGAACGCGGCGCCCCAGGAGCGCCATTACTTTGTTGACGTTGAGGGTCGGACGACCGAGTGCCACCGGATAAACACTGGCCGTTTCGGAACCTGGTCTGAGATATTGGCGTTCTCGGATTGGCTATACAGGAATCAGGCGATCCGCTCCGCGATAATCGTTAGCAGCGGCTTTCATATTAGGCGCATCCGCCTTTGCTGTCGCTGGCTGGTGCGGCGCAATTGCAGATTGACTTTCCTGGCCGTACCTGAAGAGCACGAGCGGTTTCGAAATGGTTGGTGGCGAGATCCGAAATGTAGACAGCTCGTGCTGAAAGAAATGGCGAAGCTGGCGGTGTACAAGGTTCTAGGCAGCATACGAATTATGAGTGTCTTCTTTTATCACGGAAGCCCCAGATGCGGTACGTCGGCCGGCGGGCAGTGGGCAGACCTAGGAATCCAAAGAGACATTTCATTGCGGCTAGGGACTGTAGACCCTAAGACAGCTCTCGCAGGAGCTACTGCACAATTGCTGAATCCAGGTGCTGCCGGCCGCTGGATTGCGACAAACCATTCGCTCGGATGCAGAAGGAGGAGGTCGTAATTTGTCATCCCCCATTTCCTCCGCGCGATTGTGTCCTGCCGAACTGTCCGGCGTGACCCCGGGCAGGGTTGCAAATCCTTGGTTCCGGCCGGTGCTGTCACTGGGGCTGGCGGTAGTCATCACGTTATTGCTGCTACGCTCGACCGTTAGCTCGATATTCGCGATCTGGTCGGGAAGCAGCACGTACTCTTATGGATTTGTCGTTATACCGATCTCGGCATTTTTGATTTGGCGCCGACGAGGCGACATCCGGAAACTGTCCCCAACTACGTCTCCAATCGGGCTCGTTTTCTTAGCAGTATTTTCTGTGATTTGGGTTGTAGGCAATGTCGCCGACGTGCAAGTGGTTCAACAACTCGCGCTGGTTGGATTGCTGGAAGTTCTTGTCTGGACATTGTTGGGAACGGCGACGGTTCGCGTACTGATGTTTCCGCTGGCTTTTCTTTTTTTTGCGGTTCCCGCAGGCGATAGCCTGGTTATACCATTGCAGCGAGTCACGGCAGTTTTTACGGTCAATGCGCTGCGGTTCTGCGGTATTCCGGCAGTACAGGATGGTTTTGTCTTCTCCACACCTTCAGGCGATTGGAAAATTGCTGAAGCATGCAGCGGATTACGTTTTTTGACATCTTCATTGGTTGTGGGTGTTTTAGTGGCAGGCGTGGCGTTCCGCACAATAAAGCGGCGCGTTGGCTTTCTACTACTCTCGGCTATAGTACCGGTCGTAGCCAATGGTTTGCGGGCATTCTTGATCGTAGTATTGGCCTACTTCACCAACGCCAGGTTAGCAGCAGGAGTAGATCACATTGTTTATGGTTGGATTTTCTTCACCCTGGTAACCGCAATCTTGATAGGTGTGGCATTAAGATGGCGTGAGCCGGACGTCTTGCAGCCTGGCTCTTCTCAGCCGATCTTTCATTCGCTATCGACACCTAGCGGTCGCGCCCGTCTGTTTTGGTGTACCACCACGGCCATTGCTATCGTGGGCTCGGCGACCTTCATTGCTGATGCGCTTTGGTCGCGCAACCCGGCTAGTCTGCCCAACGCGCAGTTGTGGTCGGCGCCTGCGAATTGGGTCGGCGTCGCCGATCCCGACCAATCTTGGATGCCGAGTCTTAGTAGCTTAGAGACAAGAACGCTCAGTGATGGAACCAGCACGGTATCAGTGTTTGTAGGCTTTGACGCAAGGAAGCGACGCGGGGTGGAGCTTGTGAATTCATCCAATGCGACGGGAACATCACGGGATTGGGAGGTGATGGACAGTGGGTATCGGCAGACGAGGCTTGCGGGTGGGAGGGTGAAGGTCGCTGAATATCTGCTCGCTTCCTTCGGCCAGCGTCGCTTGGTCTGGATGTGGTACTTGAGCGGGGACGAGATCGCTGCGGAACCATACAAAATCAAATGGATGCAAGCGAAATCCCGACTCAAAGGACGCCCGGGTAATGTCATCACTTTTGCTATCTCCACTAGCGTCGAGGGCGACCCCTCCCGCGCCGTCAGCAACCTGCAAGAATTCGCGCAGAAAATGAACTTTGTGATGTCTACCAGCCCTCCACGATGAATGCAGCCACTGCGCTAAGTACTGCAATTCGCCCTGTTCGGCATGGATATTCTTTTTCTTTGGGTAGGATTTTTCCGTCAACTAGAGACGATCTTGCACTGCTTCTCAGGTGTTCCGCCATTTCTGAAGCGGGTCGGCACTAAGACATCCAACATCTAGCATCGGATTACGAAGATCATCACTTTAGTGTTATAGCCGTAGTCTTACATAGCACGTATATGGCCATTACATGGTCTACATGTGCTAGTAAGCATGCCCGCAATGAGCCTTGCTGATTGCTGCATTACTGCCATTGGCAGCAGATCTGGAATTTCCGGCTGGACTAGACACGCGCGGCGCCGATGACCGCTTCGCAACAAAGAATTGCGCGGAGATGCCCAGCAACTTTAGCGCTCTAAACGGATTTGCCATCGATTGGCGAGCCGATTGCACTTTCCCTTCTGATCCTCCCGCGAGGGGTGTTTTATTCTCACTGCAATGCACGGCCGATTGTCGTTCGATTCGCTGACGAGCTGACATGCTATTCGATTCTCCAGCCTTTGTCGTTTTTTTGATCATAGTCGTCCTGTTCTATTGGAGATTGAACCGGCGCTGGCAGAACCTCTTCCTGCTGGCCGCCAGCTACTTCTTTTACGGCTGGTGGGACTGGCGATTCTTGCTGCTGATGGCGGGCAGCACCTCGATCGATTATCTGATCGCGAAGAAGATCCCTGGCCTGAGCAGTCCGGCGCAGCGACGTGCATTGCTCATTTTGTCCTTGGCGGTCAACTTCAGCTTCTTGGGTTTTTTCAAATATTTCAACTTTTTTGTGCAGTCTTTCGCCACGCTACTGTCCACAGTTGGATTCCACAATGTTCCGATTACACTCTTACGAATATTGCTTCCGCCCGGCATATCGTTCTATACCTTCCAGGAAATTGCCTATATTGTGGATGTTTACAAGGGCAAACTTCCGCCTTCTGACTCTTTGGTTGACTACGCTTTGTTCATTAGTCTTTTCCCGCACCTGATCGCAGGACCAATCCAGCGCCCGAATCACCTGTTGCCGCAAGTACAACGGACACGAACTTTGGACTGGGACAAATTCTTCGACGGCTTGATGCTGATTCTGTTTGGCCTCTTTCAGAAGTGTGTTATTGCTGATAATTGTGCATTGATTGCAAACTCCGCTTTCAATGGCTACTTCGGAACGACCACCTTGCCGGTTGTTTTGCTCGGCAGCTATGCGTTCGCCTGGCAGATCTATGGTGATTTCGCCGGTTATAGCAATATTGCCCGCGGAGCTGCACAGCTTCTTGGCTTCCACTTTATGGTGAACTTCCGCCAGCCATATCTGGCGACTACTCTTCAGGATTTCTGGCGAAGGTGGCATATCAGCCTCAGTTCATGGCTACGGGACTACCTGTATATCCCGCTGGGTGGAAACCGGAAGGGCGAACGAAGGACATATGGCAACCTGCTGACCACCATGCTGATTGGCGGGTTGTGGCACGGGGCGAACTGGACGTTTGTCGTTTGGGGAGGAATCCACGGCGGGGTGCTGGCCATCGAGCGTGTACTCGGGTTGGGCAGCGACGGACCGGAGCGTGCGGGCTGGCTTATCACCTGGCTGAAACGCATATTCATTTTCAATCTGGTGTGCGTGACCTGGATATTTTTTCGTGCACCCAGCATCCACGAAGCCTTCGCATTCCTGGGCGGGCTGGGCCATTGGGGCTGGCAACCTGAGTATCTGACCGCATTCAAATTTCTGGCATTATTTTCGATCCCCATGTTCCTAATGGATCTTCGGCTGGAACGATGGGATGAGGAATATATTTTTCAGCGCGCATCGGCCTGGCTTCGAACGGGAGTGGGTTTCGCGGCGATAGTTGCTATCGCCTTTTTCGCGGCGAACCAGGCGAATGCGTTCATCTATTTTCAGTTCTAGGGATTGATGTTGCATCGCTATAGCACAATTCTGCTGGCACTGTGTATGATTTTCTGCGCCGCGCTGGAGTTCGGACAACGGTATGTTGTACCGCGTATTACAGCTATGGACGCTCGCCTGGACCGCGAGCATACCCGTGCAGAAGAGCTCAGGCCGATTCCCGGCAGGCCAGCTCCCGGGCTAATCGTAGGGAATTCCCTGTTAAAGAAAGGTGTTGTCATCCCCCTGCTCAATGCGAAGCTGGGCCCGGAATACACGGTCACCCGCTATGTTGTAGAGGACACCAATTACCTGGATTGGTACTACGGGCTGCGTCGCCTGTTTCGCGCCGGCGCCCGCCCCAAAGCTGTGATCCTGGTGCTCAATGCGAGGCAGTTGATATCACCTGGTGTCCATGGTGATATTTTCGCCTCTCTACTCATGGATGCGAGCGATCTGCTGGATGTTAAACGGACTGTCGGAAGTGACAACACTGCCACCAGCAACCTGCTGTTCGCGAACCTGAGCCGCTTCTACGGAATGCGCAGCGAAATTCATAAGGCATTTCTGGTGCACCTGCTGCCGGACTTTCCAGATCTGGCTACGAAACTTCGCCCTGCAACCGCACCTTTGCCTCCGGACGACGAGATCGAAGCGAAGGCTGCGGAACGTATTTCGCAAATGTCTCGTCTGTGCGAGGAAAATGGCTCACAATTCATTCTTGTGGTGCCACCTAGCCCAGTTGCAAGGGACGGTTCTTCCGCAGTCGAATCCGCTGGCAATCGCGCTGCTGTTCAGGTTTTAGTGCCTTTCCGGCCGCAAGAACTGCCGGGTGACCTTTATGCTGACGGATTTCACCTGAACTATCGCGGTTCCCTGGTTTTCACCCAGGCGTTAAGCTCACAGTTACGGCAGACTCTCAATAATGACAAACTCACGCGAGCAGCCGAGTCGGACGACGGGGCTGTTGATTCTGGAACCTCGTGGTCGGCGGCACGAGGGACTCAATGAAAGTCCGAAAATCCCTGAGTATGAACTGACAAGCGACGGCCCGGAAATGCTATCTGCGCGGTGTTGATTCGGTCAAGTGGTAAAGGGTTTGCTTCGGTTTTGATTATGGCTCAACTAACTCTGCCACGGTTGGAAATGTCAAAGCGAAAACCTGTGGCCCATCGCAATAGTGCGACATGGCACGACATCATTTGCCTCGCGCTGCTTGCCTTGGCGGTAGCTCTGCTGTTCCGCACCTCTCCCACAGCCGGGGACTTCTGGTGGAGCGATGCGCCGCGTCATGCCATGGACGGCGTTTTTTATCATGATCTGGCGCATGACTTACCCATAACCCACCTAAAACGGTGGGCAATGGATTACTATCTGCGCTATCCAGCTATAGTTGTGCTTTTCTACCCGCCGGTTTTCGCTCTGGTAGAGGCAATATTCTACACGATCTTCGGAGTATCGCACGTTACTGCCCAGCTAACGGTCAGCTTTTTCTTTCTCTTCGCTGCCTGTGGGGCATACTTTCTTACTCGCCAATGGGTCGGCAAGGTCGCAGCATTTGCGACCGCGCTGCTCTTCATTGGAACGCCCTGCATGGCACTTTGGGGGCGGCAGGTGATGTTGGAGATTCCGGCCTTCGCATCTTTGATCTGGAGCTCCTATTTCTTCTTCCGTTATCTGGATAGCCGGAGAGCGCACCACTTATATCTGACTATCGCTTTAGTTCTCGTCGCGCTCTACACAAAGCAGACGGTAGTGTTCATAGTGGCAGCATATCTTCTGACACTTTACCTGGTTGACGGAAACGGTTTATTTCGTCGCCGAGAGTTCTGGTGGGCCGCCGGATCTTTCGCGGTCGGCGTAATCCCTCTGGCGGTGGTTACATTGTTGTGGGGGCGCCTTAATCTGCAGACTGTAGCCGGAGGAGGTTGGGTTGAGTACTCTCGTCTCAGCCTCAGCGGTTGGCTTTACGTGGCGCGGCAGTGGCCGCACCAGGTTGGCTGGCCTGTGGTTATATTAGGTATCGCATACTGTGCAGGAGCGATTATTTGGAAGAAGTGGCGGCTCTCGAGCCCTATCCTCTTCTTCCTGACCGTGTGGCTGCTGACAGGCTATATATTCTTCACGCTCATTGCGCTGAAACTTCAGCGACACACACTTTTTCTAACATTTACAATTGTTTGCTTCGCGGTGCTCGCGATTATAAGAATTCTGCCCGCTAGTGTCGCTTCCTGTGGAGCGGTTATTTTTGCGGCTTTCGTCTTCTCTCACACCCTGCTTGTCGAGCATGTGCCATCGGTGTCCGGATACCGAACCGCAGCCCAATATATTTGTTCAATTGCGCCGCCGGACAGTGTGATCCTGTTTTCCGGGTTACGCGACGGATCCTTCATCTTTAATGTGAAGAGCACACCGCAATGTAAAAACACAACCATAATTCGCGCCGATAAGTTGTTGCTTAGCGTCCCGGAAGACCGCCGTCTATTTGGAGTCACTGAGCTTGGAGTCAGTGAAGCTGGTTTCAGGGACATGCTAAGACGTTATGATGTGCGATTTGTGGTGCTGGAGCCGAATTTCTGGAATGACCTGCGATCGATGCGAATGCTCGTCAGTGTTCTCCATGAGAGCCAGTTCAAGCTATTAAGAACAATTCCAGTCAGCGGTGATCACGAGCCGACTGAGTCGCATTTGGAGATATATCAGAATTTAGGCCCGGCTGCGACAGGAGAAAATGTGCTCCGAGTCGAGCTTCCCGCGTTCGGCATTACAGTGGAAGGAAAAGTCGGAGAGACGAAATAGCGTGGCTCACCAACTTGAAACTGAGCTGCGCTGCCGTCAGTCAGTTTGGTTTGGTGTACGTATGTTGCTGGGAAGGATGACCCGTGCAGCAAAAAAGCGCCACTCCCGCGGGGAGGCCGCCTTCACATGGCGGTCGGGAGACCTCATCTGTGTCTTCTTACTGGCCTGTGCGGTGGCCTTTCTTTTCGAGACCTCGCCCACACGCGGAGACTTCTGGTGGAGCGATGCCCCACGTCATGCCATGGATGGGGTCTTTTACTATGACTTGGTTCGTTCCATGCCCATCGGCCACCTAAAGCGATGGGCGATGGACTATTATCTTCAGTATCCTGCCATCACCGTACTTACATATCCTCCGCTATTCGCCGTAGTAGAAGCGGCATGCTTTGCCGCTTTTGGTATTTCAAATGCGACGGCGCAGCTAACCGTCAGCCTATTTTTTCTGGCGACAGCTTGGGGGGCATACTTTCTCGTACGCCGCTGGCTGCAACCCATGGTTGCATTCGCAATGGTGCTAGTATTCATAGGCGCACCGGTCATGGTGCTATGGGGCCGGCAGGTGATGCTGGAGGTTCCCACATTTGCTTTTCTTCTGTGGAGCGTCTTTTTTTTCTTCAAATATCTTGATTCAGAGATGCCGCGGCATTTGTACGTGGCGGTAATTCTAGTTGTCACTGCGGCCTACACAAAGCAGCCAGCGCTTTTCATAATCCCGGCTTATTTGGCAACACTTGTTTTGGTATACAGGGTCTCTTTATTTCGCCGGCGGGAGATGTGGTGGTCATCGATACTGTTCGCGGTCGGTCTGGTACCTCTGGTAGCTTATACCTGGCTTTGGGGCCGCGCGAATATGCAGCAGGCGGTAGGAGGTGGCTGGGTTAAACACTCGCGAGTAAGTCCTGCCACCTGGTCCTATGTGGCTCGCTTTGAATGGCCGCACCAACTCGGCTGGGGAGTCCTGGCGCTCGCCGTCGTATACTGCGTCGGTTGCCTCCTTCGGAAAGAATGGCGGTTGAAACAACCAGGGCTGTTCTTCGTCTTGGCGTGGCTGGTTACGGGGTACGCTTTCTTCACGCTCATTGCGGTATCGTCCCAGCGCTATACCATATTTCTGATCTTCCCCCTAGTGCTATTTGCCATGCTCGCGATTATTAATATTATTCCACGAAATGTGGCGCCCTACGCAGCTCTGGTTTTCGGCGTTGTCAGTTTTATCTATACGCTCGCCACTAACCATGTGCCTTATGTGTCCGGATACAAGGCTGCCGCGCAGTATGTGTGTTCCGTAGCGCCTCCTGACAGTGTAGTTATGTTTTCCGGCTTACGAGACGGATCGTTCATTTTCAACGTGAAAAGCACGCCTGGATGCAAGAACATAACTGTTGTTCGGGCCGACAAGCTGTTGCTGCGGGTGGCTATCGACCGGCACTTGTTTGGCGTGCAGGACTTTGGTGTGAGTGAAACAAGATTTAAGAACATGCTGGAGCGATATAGCGTCCACTATATCGTTATTGAACCAAATTTTTGGTCGGATCTGAAATCAATGCAAATGCTGCTTTCCGTTCTTCATCAAGACCAGTTCAGGCTGTTGACGAAGATTCCAGTGGCAAGTAATCGCGAGCGCATACGGTACAATCTTGAAATTTATGAAAATACCGGTCCGCTGTCGCAGACGAAGAACTCCTTACGTGTCGAGTTGCCAGGGTCCGGAATAGCGGTGCAAGGCGCGGTCGGGCAGAATCGATAGGCGCCTGGCGACAGCCACCGGCCGCATAGTTGACTCAGGGTTCCTTGTCCTGGAGTTGGGGTGTGGGTATCTTCCTGGCGTTAGTGCCGCGTGCTCGAGAGGCGCTAAAAGTTGGCGATCTGCTTGCCGGCTCGAACGTCGGCGCCGAGAAAGCCGACTTTACGGTCTGTACGGATTGGTCGAGTGTGGTCTCGTATCCCCGGCTGGATGGATCGGCGGCGCCGATGGCAACGCAGGAGTCGAGCGGAAGCTGGTTGGCTGCCCTGGGAACGTGGTTTCATCAGCCCGGTGACGACCGCACAGACTATCTGCTGGAGCGGTATCTAGCGAATGGTGCTGAATCTCTTGCTCGCGAACTGCACGGTTTTTTTGTGGTCGTCATTGGAGACGGCACCACGCGCGCGGTTACCGTTATCACGGATATAGTGGGAAGCTTGCACTTCTACTATCGTCCATTGCCTGTGGGCGCAGCGCTTTCCACCTCGTCGCTCTTCCTATCAGGTTTGGGCAACACCACTCTGGATCCCGTCGGCTGCCAGGAGTTTCTGGCAACTGGAGTTATGTACGAGGATCGTACCTTCTACAATGAGGTTCGAAAACTCCCGCCAGCTTCAATAACCACATTTGGCCTTGGCAAGCAGATCCGCCAGCAAAGGTATTGGAATCCGGCAGATTTGTCTCCGGAAGGCTTGTCGGCAGAGCAGGCAAGTGAAATGCTTTGGGATGGATTGTCTGCCGCAGCTAGAAGCATTCATAGGCAGTACAAATCTATTGCATGTGATCTGACAGGAGGATACGATTCGCGCGCGGTTGCGGCGGCATTTCTGGGCGCAGGAACAAACTTCACTGCGGTTGTTTCGGGTGCGCCGGAAAGCCGAGATGTTATTGTGTCCGCCGGACTCGCAGCAAAGTTCGGATTGGAACACCTTCACTACCCACCGCAGAGCGTGTCCATTGTGCCGGAGGAAATGAACTGGGTTGTCTCTTTGACCGATGGGGAGTGCGATCTGACGGACTATGTGAATGTCGCGCGTATTCACCAAGACCTCAGCCAGCGGTTTTCGATCAGCATAAATGGCTCTTTCGGCGAAGTTGCGCGGGGGTATTGGTGGGAGCTGCTGATCCCTCATGTCGGGGCGAAGTTGAAGCTAGATTCCTACAAACTGGCCCGTGTTCGATATGCGGTCGGCTCGCACAAGAGTTTGTTGCAGGCGCGGTTCGAATTTGACTTGGTGGAGCATTTCAAAACAATTGTTGATCGCGCCATTGAAGGTTTAGAGGGCTACCCTAATACCTTTCAAATGGACCTAACATATCTCCGCATGCGGATGCAGCGATGGCAGGGGCGTCTTGCGAGCAGCACGAATCGAATCTGGCCATGTCTGTCGCCATTCATGTTCCGGCCGGTTTTGGAGACTATGTTACAGACCCGCTTTGCCGCCCGCGAGCGTAGCTTCCTCATTCGCCTTATGCTGGCAAGACACCAGCCTTCCTTGGCAGCATATCCGCTCGAGCACGGATATCCAGCGCTGCCGGCTAGCTGGCGAACATTCCCAAGATTTTGGCCAATACTTCCCCATTACTCGGGAAAGATCATACGGAAGCTAATAGGCCGGCCGGCTCTAAATGGGCGGAGTGCCTCGGAGAAAACTCGTCTCGCGCTTTGGCATTCCGACCGGGTTGTGGATTTGCTCCAGCCACCGTCCATGAGGATGGCGGAAATTTTGGATATGCGCAAGTTAGAACAGCTCCTACAAGCGTCGCGAGGGACGAACTTCCCGGAGGAAAAGCTATGGAGCAGGTTGCTGACACTAGAATATGCGGTCTCGCAAGGGAGTGCCGACGATCTCACGCGATGTTACCTAAGGAAACTCTGATTGACCTCTCCTTTTTCACAGCAGTATTAGGTTAGGGTCGCGCCAGCATGAAGCAACAGAGGACACTGGCGATGATGACGGGATTCGAGCGATACACGAAGAAGGCCAAGCGCGCATTGTTTCTGCAATCGAAAGGCTTTTGGGTGCGCTGCCTCAAAGAGTTTCCTTGGCAAGTAGCACTTAGCATTTAGCATTTGGCCTGCGCATCATGCGCGAGCGTTGAAAGTTGCGGATGCCATATACGGATCTCGTGCTAAAGTGCTTTTCGTTCTGCTAAGCTGCGGGCGAGGGAGCATCTATGAGAAGCCGACACGGGCTCGGCACGTTCCGCTGGCGATGGCTGCTGGCGGTGCTCGCCATCTGGCCCTTCACGCCAGTCTTGGTCTTGGCTGGTGCGACTCCCGTCCCGCAGCAGCCGTCGCCTCCTGAGGCGGCCATCAATTTCTGGAACCGCGATATCGCGACGCTGCGCGGCACCATCGCTGGCGCTGATCCGGAGGTCCGCGCCGAGAAAGTGGTCGAGCGGCTCGAAGAGCTCCCGTTGGACGCTCAAGCCAAAGACATCAGTACTCTGCCATTTAATGTCGATGGCAAGGACGGGTTTGCGTTCACCTATCACGGCAAGATCCTCTTCTACATGGGCACGGACGATCTCGACAAAGAGACGGGGCAAACCCTGGCGGACTTGCAGGAGACAACCCTGCGCCACCTGGATGAAGCACTTCAGGCGCGCTACACCGAACGTTCCTGGCCGGTAGTCCGGTCCGCGTTGTTGTTCACCTTCTGCGGGCTGCTCGTCTTCGTTCTCCTTTTTGCGCTCATCTGGAGAGCCAGCATCACGACCCAGGCAGTGCTGCGCCGGCACTCGCCCTTGATCCGCACTCCGCTGCAACTGTTCGGTATCGATCTCCGGCCGCCGATCGACGCCATTGTTTACGGTCTGGTTCGGGCCATCGCCTGGATCCTGGTTCTCTCGGCCCTCTACTCCTGGGCTACGATGTCTCTCGCCCGCTTCCCCTACACGGCGCCCTGGGCCGACCAGATCGGCAGCTACGTCTTCGGGCTGTTTCAGGAGTGGGGACGTTCGGCCGTACACGCGCTGCCGGGCCTGCTAGCAGTCGTGCTCATCGTAGTGATCACGCGCGGGATTATGCGAATTGGCAGGGCGTTCTTCCAACAGGTGGCGGCCGGGCGCATCCGCGTTTCGTGGCTCGACCCTGATGTCGCGGGGGCCACGGAACGTATCTTCGTAGCTGTTGTCTGGCTCTTCGCCGCTGTGGTCGCATACCCTTACATCCCCGGCTCCGGCACCGACGCCTTTAAAGGTATCAGCGTCTTTCTTGGCCTGATGCTTTCGCTCGGTTCCACCGGAATCATCAATCAGGTGATGAGCGGCTTGTTCGTCGTCTACCTCCGAGCGCTCAGACCCGGAGAGTGGGTCCAGGTCAATGACATTGAGGGTGAAGTACTGGAAGTAGGACTGTTGGCGGGCAAGATCCGCAGCCCGGAAGGACAGGAAATCACCATACCCAACTCGGTGCTGGTGAGCACATTAACCAGGAATTTTACCCGTCTGGATATGCCCATCAGCGCTACGGTGACCATTGGCTACAATGCGCCGTGGCGACAGGTAGAAGGGCTGTTGCTGCTGGCAGCCGATCGCACCGCCAATGTTCGCCGCGAACCCAGGCCCTATGTGCTGCAGCGCCAACTATCCGACTTCTATGTCAACTATTTGCTCGTGGCGCAGATCGACAACGAGAAGCTGCGCCTCGAGACCCTTTCCAGCTTGCACGCGCAAATTCAAGACGCCTTCAACGAATATGGTGTGCAGATCATGTCGCCACACTTCATGACGCAACCGGACGGCACGATGGTCGTGCCTGCTTCGAAGTGGCATTCCGCGCCGGCCAGCTCCGCATCGCCAGAATCCAGCCCGGCCGGCAAGGCACACGCCGCGGTCGAGAAGTAAGGTGGTAACGAATGATGACCACTTCGGAGATAAGCGCACTCATCAGGAAATTGCGGCCGCCGTTTCTGGAGGGCATTGACGCGCGCGGCATGAACTCGATCCTTGCCGCCGCTCGTTCGCGCCGCTTTCTGGCAAGGTCGATCGTCATCAACCAGGGCCATCCGGCCAGCCAAATTTTCATGCTCCTGAGTGGCGCGGCCATAAGCTTCTTCCTCACGCCGGCAGGCCAGAAACTCCACTTGTATTCCTACGTGCCCGGCGGCATGTTCGGTGGAATGGCCCTGGTCACGCGAAAATCCGATTACCTCGCGAGCACCGAGGCCGTGAAAGACAGCCATACGCTAGTTTGGGAGCGTGAGGCCATACGCGGCCTGGCGGCGCAGTATCCGGCGCTTTTGGACAACGCGCTCAACATTGCCTCCGATTACCTCAACATGAGCATTGCCACGCAGGTCGCCCTAAGCTGTCACTCCGCCCGCCAGCGCCTGGCCGAGGTGCTGGTGAACCTCGCCAGCGGCATCGGTCACAGAATCCCCGGCGGAATCGAACTCGTTGTCCGCAACGAAGAGTTGGCTGCCGCTGCCAGCGTCACCCCCTTCACCGTCAGCCGCCTGATGAGCGAGTGGCAACGCAGCGGTCTGGTCGCCAAAAGCAGAGGGAAGGTCCTGCTGCCGACTCCCGAAAGACTGCTGCTGCGAGATTTGTAAACGGCGTCCGCGCAGTCACTCCTGGAAGCCATTCTTTGCTCAAGCGCAACCTCAAGCTTGCCCGTCGGCAACGACGCCCAATGCCTCCCAATGTGATGATCTCGAATTAGACCATCTCAGGCATCTCCCCAGTTGAAGGCTGAGCGCGAACCCATTTCTTTGACCAAGAGCGGCAAAACACAACCAGTGGCAGCTGAGAACCCGATTCCGGCCGGTCAAGTTCGGCTGCTGGCGATGCTTCGGATGGATCTCGCCGCGGTCCTTCGCGGTTACTTCCCCCTCGACGTTGCGCGTCAGCTCAGTACTGAGTGTGAACAACTGGCGCGCAATTACGTCGAGAAGGGTCAGCTAATCCGCAGGATAGCCCTTCCCCCGGTCGTATACATTCCCAAGCCGAAGAAGAGACGCTGATCACCCGCCCACCGGAGCCAACAAGACGTATGAAAGAGTGCGTACCCAAAGCCAGTCCGATTGTCATCTTGTGTGTCGACGACGACCCATCGGGATTGTTGTCGCGGCGCATGCTTCTCGAGAGGCTTGGATTCGAGGTCCTTGGTGCAGCCTCGGGCGGAGCGGCACTACGAATGCTCCATCGGCGGCGCGTCGATCTCGTCATCACCGATCATTTCCTGCCGGGGATGACCGGCGTCGAACTAATCGCCGCCGTGAAGCTGTTGCGTCCCCAGCTCCCGGTGATGATGCTGACGGGCGCGATGGAGGCCCCTCCTGGTTCGGAACAGGCCGACTTGGTGCTGATTAAGGGAGCCGACCCGCAGAGGTTCCTTGCGGAAGTGGCGAAGTTACTGGCAAAGCGGCTACCCCCGGCAGACACGAACGACGACTCTGCGAATTTGCAGTAGTGAGATATTTCTCCGGGCGTTTTCAATGGCAGGAGTCGTCGTCCTGGAAGCTGCCGCTTCCCAGCATCGAGCCAAGGAAACGCCAGCAGGCAATCAGCTTTTGCGACTGCGGTTCCTGGCGCAGCGCGTCCGGAGACATGGAATACTTCGCGGTCTCCATGTTCTGACTCTCCTTGACCAGCCGGTCGCTCCACTGCCGCACCCCATCGAACTCGTTGCTGAGCAGTTGCTGGGCATTCTTGTCGCCGGTGGTCGAGGCTGCGACCGAGGCCATGCGCAGCGCGTTCGCTGCCTGTGCCTGATAATTGGCGGCCCATTGCTCCTGGACGGGATAGCCGTGTTGTATGGCATACGCGACCGCCGCGCCCCACTCGCGTAACGATGCCATCACCTCAATGCCTGCCTTCATGAACCCTCGCGACAGCGCGGCGTCGTCCGCCGGCGCCGCTGGAGCGCTCGAAGACCCGGACGGTACGGTCAGGGAGATCGTGTTGCCCTTGAAACTCAGGGAGCCATTCGCGATCTGAGCCAGTGCCGCCACATCGACAAAGGTGCGGCCGTTCTGCTGGATCACCGCCGCCTGGCCGCTCTGTCCGTTGATCACCAGCGTGGCCTTGGGATGTGCCGCTTGCGCCAGCAGCGCCTGCGCTGCGAGGAGAAGAACCAACATTGTCCGGCTGACCTTGCTATGAGTTTGTCGCATGTAACCTCCCTCGACTTCGACGCAGAACGCCAGCGCAACCTTAGACTGGTAATATTCTTGTCCTCAATTGGGGGTTTCCCTAGTTGCCGGAAGCGCCAATTCCGGATTTCCTTGATATCGTTAGCTCAGTATAACCAGCAGCGCAACGCTTCCAGCGCAGATCGACGGCAGCTTCGAGCCTGTCTGCGCCGGCTGAAGCCGCGAAAGCTGCGACGGAAAGGAAACTCCCATGGAAAAGCGTAAGAGCACCGGCGTGCTCTTACGCGCGGTAAGGATCCGCACCAACAAAACTGGCGACACGGACATTGAGGCGTTTCAGAATGCTTGGAAACTCACGAATATCATTGACTGGACGCCGAAGCAGAAAGAACAATAGCGCACAACGACTTTCACGAGAGAGGATGGTCAAATGCGAAACATGGTGAATTGGGGGATTTCACTACTGCTGCCCCTGGCTTTATCTGCGGTATTGGCGGCGCAGGCTCCCAGCGCGAAAAATCAAACCGCTTCCCCGGCAATGTCGGACACGCAGAAAAAGAACGTGCAGGAGTACGTCGAGCTGTTGCGTTCCGACGTGCGCCAGCAGAAGGCCGAAATTATGGGAGCCGTGTTGGCCTTGAACATCGAGGACTCGGCAAAGTTCTGGCCCATCTACAACGAGTATGATGGCGAGCTGACGAAGCTGAACAATCAGCGGGTGGCGAACATCAAGGAATATGCCGCCAACTACGACAACATGACCGACGCCAAGGCGGACGAACTGGTGCAGAACGCGTTCGAGTATCGCAAGCAGCGCGCCGAGCTGGTGGCGAAGTACTATGGCCGTGTGAAGGACGCGCTGGGCGGCGTGCAGGCCGCACGTTTCCTCCAGGTCGAAGAGCAACTACTGGAAATCATTGATTTGCAAATTGCCTCGTCCCTGCCGCTGGTGGGACAGGGCTCGTAAGCTCGCCAAGGAGAGATGCATTTTTATGCGATACAAGATTGTCCAGACTGCAGCGTTCTTGCTCACGATAACGGCGATTGCCGCTTCGGCGGCGGCGCAAAGCCGGGTCACGGTGCCGGCGGGTACTCGCCTGCTGATCCGCATGGATGACGGCGTGGATTCGAGCAAGCAAAAGGTCGGCTATCGTTTCACCGCGCACCTGGAAACCAATCTCCAGGTGAATGACCGAGTGGTGGCTCCGGCGGGAACAACCGTCTACGGGCGGCTGGTCAATGCCCAAGCGGCGGGCAGGATGTCGGGCGGGGCCGAATTGACCCTCGAACTCACCGACATGGTCATCAATGGTACGTCGTATCCGCTGCTGACGAGCACGTATGAAGTGAGGTCCCAAGGCAAGGGCAAGAGCACGGCAAAAAAGGTCGTCGGCGGCGCAGGACTGGGGGCTCTCATCGGCGGGCTGGCCGGTGGAGGGAAAGGCGCGGCCATTGGTCTGGGCGCTGGAGCTGCGGCGGGTACCGCAGTCTCCGCGGCCGGCAAAGGCAAGCAGGTCCAGGTTCCCAGTGAGTCGCTGCTGGAGTTCCGGCTGCAACAGCCGGCCTCGCTTCCGGTGCCGCGATAAGTTGAGCCTGCTGACGAGGAGCGGGAATGCCGCTCCCTTCAGCAACCCTTGCCTACGGAAGCGATCCGCGGTGCTCGAGCTTAAGGGCCTCAGTTCCGGCGCTCACCGCAACCGCAATCAGGATGCCGGTAAACAGAAGGCCGAGAATTGCAGTCAAAAGGGCCAGGATTTTTGTCCCACGCCGGGTCGGGCGGAGGTCGCCGTAGCCCACTGTGGTGGCAGTCACGAATGCCCAGTAGAAACTATCGAAGCGCGACCAGCCTTCTTTGCGGCCGACATACTGGCCCAGCCCGATAATCACGGCTGCAAGGCTGCCCAGTAGCGGAAACGTGAGCCGCAGTCCAAGGGCGAATTCTCTCAAGAACAGGAACGTCAGGCCTGTAAACATTGCTTTGCCTCGGCTCCGCCCATGCCTCACTAGCAGGAGCTCTGCCCTCGTCCCATATTGCCTGCAAAACTCCCCGTCGTCGGCTAGGGATTTCCCTAGTTGTTGTACTCACAGCCAATCCGGAGAATTGCGTAGCAAGCAGCTCGGCGTGCGTCTATACTGCCCGTCGAACCCCAACAGGAGCAGAATGCGTTCTGCGTTGGCTATCGCGAAAGAAGCGCATCCCAAGGAGCTCGCCGTGCCCCCAAGATTCAGGATTGCAGTTTCGATCGTCGTTTGCGCTCTCAGCCTGCTGCTGACGACGGCCTGCGAAAAGCAAGAAGAAAAGCCGAAGCCCCAGCCGCCTGAGGTGCTGTTCACCGAGGTGATTCAGCAGAACGTTCCGGTTGTGCAACAGTGGGTGGCGCAATTGAACGGGTCGGTGAACGCGGACATCACGCCCAAGGTCCAGGGATATTTGCTACACCAGAATTATCAGAACGGCTTCTTTGTGCGAAAGGGTCAGTTGCTGTTCGAACTCGACCCTCGCCAGTACCAGGCATCGCTGGAAGAGGTGAAATCCCAGGTTGCGGTGGCGGAAGCGAACCTGGCCAGGGTGACTGCCGATGTGCAGCGCGATACCCCGCTGGCGGCGCAGAACGCCATCCCGCAGAAGCAGCTCGATAACGATCTGGCCAACCAGAAGGCCTACCAGGCCGCAGTCCTGGCGGCCAAGGCGGCCCAGCAAAATGCCGAACTGAATCTTCAGTGGACGAAAATCTATTCGCCCATTGACGGCATCGCCGGCACAGCGAATTCGCAGATCGGCGATCTGGTCGGTACCACGACCAAGATGTCGACCGTCTCCACGGTCAACCCGATCTGGGCGTACTTCAACGTGAGCGAGGGGACCTTCCTCAGCTTCGCTCCCGAGATCACAGCATTCATCTCGGGTAAGAGGACCGCGGCGCGCCCGCCGATCGAATACATACAGGCCAACGACGAGCCCTACGGCCCCCGGGGCCGTATCGTCGCCATCAATCGCGCCGTCGGAACTCAGACCGGAACCATCCAGATTATCGCTGAGTTTCCCAATCCCGATGCCGTGCTTCGCCCCGGCGGCTTCGGCAGCGTGCGCATCCCCATCGCGGTGAACGAGGGCGCGCTGCTGGTGCCGCAACCGGCAGTGATCGAGGTGCAGACCGACTTTCAAGTCCTCGTGCTTACGCCCGAGGGCAAGGCGGTGTTCCGTCCTGTGAAGATGGGCGCACGCGTGGGGCCGAACTGGATCGTCAGCGAAGGCCTGCAGCCGGGTGATCGTGTAGTGGTGGAAGGTATCCAGAAGGTGCAGCAGTTCGCGGCAGCGGCGCCGGAACTGATGAAGACAGGAGGCGTCCCGGTAGTTGCTAAGCCATGGGCTCCCGCGGCAACACAGGCGGCAGCAGGGAGCAACTGACCATGTCAAAGTTTTTCATCAATCGCCCCATTGTCGCGATCGTCATCGCCATTCTGATGACGATGTTGGGCATCGTCGCTACCCTCGAGCTGCCTACCCAGCAATTTCCGAACATCGCCGACCCGATGATCCAGGTAAAGGCGACCTATCCCGGAGCCGATGCGCAGACGATCGCCGAATCGGTGGCCACCCCGATTGAACAGCAGATGTCGGGCGTCAGCGGCATGAACTATATGTACTCGCTGAGCGCCAGCTCGGGCGGCGGCATGACGCTGTACATCGACTACCAGCTCGGCACCGACGTTAATACCGACCAGATTCTGGCGCAGATGCGGCAGAGCCAGGCCAATTCGCAGTTGCCCAGCGAGGTGAACCAGCAGGGCGTGATCGTGCAGCCAGGCACAACGGCGCCCTTCATGCTGCTCGACTTGTATTCGCCGAACGGCGCCTACGACAGCATCTTCCTCGCCAACTACGCCACCATCAACCTGCAATACGCGCTCACCCGCATCCAGGGCGTAGGACAGGTGCAGATCTTCGGCGCCGGACC
>Ga0335081_10000751_pt1 | contig 53251 bp, 54 predicted proteins | sample Lox_Sample_35_FD_206713 | JGI IMG/M metagenome (GOLD analysis project Ga0335081, IMG submission 206713) | Soil microbial communities from Loxahatchee National Wildlife Refuge, Florida, United States - Lox_Sample_3.5 | ecosystem: Environmental > Terrestrial > Soil > Wetlands | place: USA...
ACATCATCGCAGCCTTTTTCAGCCCGAACGATGTGCTGCCGGACACCAGAGATGTCATCCCGAACACGTACGCCGTGGGCGGACGGGTGAGGGACCTTACGATGCATGTCGATCTGCCCCGGCGTGGAAAGGATCACCACAAATCCCTGCAACTGCATCCTCACTCCAATCCGACGTAAGATCCCTCTCTGCCGCCGCGCGGCGGCTCGGGATGACATCATCGCAGTCTTTTGCAGCCCGAACGACGTGCTGCCGGACACCCAGAGATGTCATCCCGAACACGTACGCGGTGGGCGGACGGGTGAGGGACCTTACGATGCATGTCGATCTGCCCGGCGTGGAAAGGATCACCCACAAATCCCTGCAACTGCATCCTCACTCCAATCCGACGTAAGATCCCCTTCGACTTCGCTCAGGGCAGGCTCTCTCTGCCGCCGCGCGGCAGTTCGGGATGACATCGCCCAGGTTACGGGTCTGCGCGAACGTTTTTCCCTTGCCGGGGGGGGGGCATTCCGGCATAAGATACTGGGCGCCTTTGAAGGAGTGCCGTTATGAAGCTGATCTTCGCCGCCTTGCTTGTGATCGCTTGTGTGCCGCTCGTGATGGCGCAAGGCACGTACACGCAGATTGACGTGCCGGACTCCACCTACACGGAGGGGAATGGTATCGATACCGCGGGCGACGTCGTCGGCACATATGGGAACATTGGTGGTAATCAGAATGGTTTTATCCTTAGCGGGGCCAGCTACACGACAGTTGTTTACGCTGGCAGCATGGGCACCGCCCTAACCGCTATTAACGATATAGGGCAGGCCGTGGGCATCGGGTACAACCCCGACATTGGTTTCCTTTACAGCATCCAAACACAAACATTCACAGAAATAAACGACCCACACGCCAATAATACCTCGCCGTTTGCTATCAACAATGCAGGGACAATTGTAGGGGCAATAAACTACTCAGACGGCGAGAACTCCGGCTTTGTGCTGGTTGGCTCCGCCTACCGGCAGATTCTACCCACCCGACAGAGCGAGTCGGCGGCGGTCGGAATTACGGCTTCCAACCAAATTGTTGGCGAGGCTTCAAACAAGGTTGGTCTCGTCAACTTTCTATATAGCCGCGGAACATATAGTAGCCTCACTATACCCAATGCACCCGAGGCCGTGGTGACGGGCATTAACAGCACTGGAACTGCGCTCGTGGGATACTACACACCTTCAACAGGCACTGTTGGTTTCCTGTATCAGGACAAGACATTGACAACGTTGCAGTTTCCGGGTTCCCTGGGCACAGTAGCTGGCGGAATCAACAGTGCCGGGGTGGTAGTGGGCACATTCGAGGATGCTGAGGGCAACACCCACGGCTTCACCTGGACGCCTCCCGCTTCCGACGAAAAGAAATAACACTCACATCCAGCGTTCGACTTCCGCCGGTTTACTATAGCGCTGTGATCACTCGTCTCTTTCTCTTCGCATTACTCGCAGCTTCGGCGCTGGCGCAGAACGTCGTTCACTACACCACCACCATCGACAATGTGAAATACCTGTTTGCGACGGCCGAGCCGGTGGCGCGCCTCAAGCCGGGAGACATTCTTGACACCAACACGCTCGACTGCTTCGGCAACGCGCTGCGCAAGCCGGGCGATACCATGAGCATGGTGAAAGGCGATAACCCGCTCGCCGGGCCTTTCTACATCGAGGGCGCTGAACCCGGCGACACCCTGGCGGTGAAAATCCTCGATCTGCAGGTCGATGGCAACACCGGCGTCGGCGTCTATTCGCCCGGATTCGGCGCGCTTACCGGCTCGCATTACACTCCAGTGCTCGAGCCGCCGTTGAAGGAGCGCATCTGGTTTTATCCCATCGATCACCGGTCAAACACCGCGACCTTCAAGGCGCTCGATTCCGATTTTTCGGTGAAAATCCCGCTGCATCCTTTTTTCGGCTGCATTGGCGTGGCCCCGGCCGAGGGTGAGGCGCGCAGCTCGATTGTGCCGGCGGAGTTCGGCGGCAACATGGATTCGCCCGAAGCCAGCGTCGGCAACACCGTTTATTTCCCGGTGAACGCAAAGGGCGCGCTCTTTTACATCGGCGATGGACACGCCGCCATGGGCGATGGCGAAGTGGCCGGCTCGGCGATTGAGGTCCCGCTGAAAGCTCGCGTTCAGTTCGATGTCATCAAGGGCCGCACCATCGAATGGCCGGAATTTGAAAACGACGATGCCATCATGACCGTCGGCGCTTATCGCCCGGTCGATGACGCCGTTCGCATCGCCTTCACCGAGCTGGTGCACTGGATGCACCGCGACTACGGACTTTCCGACCTCGATGCTTACGAGTTGCTGTCGAAAGTGGCGAAAGTGCACTTCAACGAGATGGTTGATCCCAATTTCGTAGTGGTGGCGTCGATCGAAAAGAAGTATCTCCCGCCGAAGAAAAAGCCTTAAGACATCAGGCTTCCCGGGGCAGATGGCCGAGCATCCAAAGAGGTTGTGAGTCAAACGGCAAGGCGGCATTTCAAATAATTCTGAGATGCAGCCTTGGTTTTTGTTTAGATGTCCGGCTATTTCGTAGCCACGTCGAAGCGATCGGCGTCCATCACCTTGGTCCACGCGGCAACGAAATCTTTGGCAAACTTCTCTTTCGAGTCAGAGCACGCATAGACTTCCGCGAGCGCGCGCAGCTGCGACTGCGAGCCAAAGATCAGGTCGACGCGAGTTGCGGTCCACTTGAGCTGGTTCGTCTTGCGGTCCCGCCCTTCGTAGACATCTCCCGCACCATTGGAGCTAACCGACCGTTGCCATAGGGTACTCATGTCGAGCAGATTGACGAAAAAGTCGTTTGTCAGTGTGCCGGGCTTCCTCGTGAAGACGCCATGTTTCGAGTTCCCGGCGTTCGCTCCCAGCACACGCAGCCCACCGATGAGCACGGTGATCTCCGGAGCGGTTAGCCGCAGTAGCTGCGCCTTATCGATCAAGTGCTCCTCGGGCGACATGCGGCCATTGCTGTGGAGAAAGTTGCGGAATCCATCGGCCTTTGGCTCAAGCGGCTCGAACGAGTCGACGTCGGTTTGCTCTTGCGACGCGTCCATGCGCCCGGGCGTGAACGGGACTTTCACCTCGACCCCGCCGTCCTTCGCGGCTTTCTCGATCGCGACGTTGCCGCCCAGAACGATGAGATCCGCCAGAGAAACTTTCTTTCCGCCGGGTGCCGAAGCGTTGAACTCCTTCTGGATGGCTTCGAGCTTCTCCAGTACCTTCGCCAGTTCGGTTGGCTGGTTCACCTCCCAGAACTTTTGTGGCACCAGGCGAATGCGCGCTCCGTTCGCTCCACCTCGCTTGTCCGAGCCCCGGAACGTCGACGCCGATGCCCAGGCTGTGGATACCAACTGGGGAACGGTCAGGCCAGAGGTGAGGATTTTTGTTTTCAATGAGGCGATGTCCTGCTCATTGATCAGAGGATGATTTACTGCGGGGATTGGGTCTTGCCACGACAGCTGTTCCTTCGGAACCAGCGGCCCGAGGTAGCGCACGATCGGGCCCATGTCACGGTGGGTCAGCTTAAACCACGCCCGGGCGAACGCGTCCGCGAATTGATCGGGATGCTCGTAGAAACGCCGTGATATTTTTTCGTACGCCGGGTCGAACCGCAAGGAAAGATCGGTGGTCAGCATGGTGGGTGCATGTTTCTTCGATGGATCATGCGCATCCGGCACCGTACCTGCGCCCGCACCATTTTTCGGCGTCCACTGATGTGCGCCCGCAGGGCTCTTGGTGAGTTCCCAGTCGTACTTGAACAGGCTCTCGAAGAAATTGTTGTTCCACCTGGTGGGCGTCGTAGTCCAGGTCACTTCGAGGCCGCTGCCAATAGTGTCGGCGCCACATCCCTTGCCGAGTTTATTCTTCCATCCCAACCCTTGGTCCTCGATATCGGCGCCCTCAGGCTCAGCGCCCACGTAATCGGCGGGAACTCCCGCACCGTGGGTCTTGCCGAAGGTGTGGCCACCGGCAATGAGGGCGACCGTTTCTTCGTCGTTCATCGCCATGCGGTGAAAGGTCTCGCGAATATCGCGCGCGGCCGCAACCGGATCCGGCTTGCCGTTTGGTCCCTCTGGATTCACATAAATCAAACCCATCTGCACGGCGCCCAGAGGATTCTGCAGATCACGGTCGCCGCTATAACGCTCGTCTGCGAGCCAAGTGCCTTCAGGACCCCAAAAGATATCGTCTTCCGGCTCCCATGTGTCCGCGCGGCCGCCGCCGAAGCCAAAAGTCTTGAAACCCATCGACTCCAACGCGACGTTGCCCGCGAGAATCATCAGATCAGCCCAGGAGATTTTGCGGCCATATTTCTGTTTAATGGGCCACAGCAGCCGCCGTGCTTTGTCGAGGTTTACGTTGTCCGGCCAGCTATTGAGCGGCGCGAAGCGTTGTTGCCCAGCTCCGGCTCCGCCTCGGCCGTCTGCAATGCGGTATGTGCCGGCGCTGTGCCAGGCCATGCGAATGAATAGCGGCCCGTAATGCCCGAAGTCTGCGGGCCACCACTCCTGCGAATCTGTCATCGCGGCCCGAAGGTCCGCGACGACCGCATTGAGATCGAGACTGTTGAATTCTTTTGCGTAGTCAAAGTCCTTACCCATGGGGTCGGACTTCGGCGAGTGCCGATGGAGAATGTTTACGTCAACTTGTTTCGGCCACCAGTCGGTGTTCGTAAACGACCTGCTGCCGCCATGCATGACCGGGCATTTGGATTCGGACGACGTGCTCTTGTTTTCCAGTTCCGGGGAAACCGTCCCGGAGGAAGATGCAATCGTGTTTTCCATGCGTGAATTTTCCATATGTGTTTCCTTTAATGAGTTCAAAAACGTGATGACCTGCAAACCTGTGAGATTTGCCGGTCCGCATAATCCGGCAGCCGCCCTTCTGGAACGGCCATTTGACACTTCGATACATTCCAAACCTAACGGGAAGCGCGGCCCGCCGCACACCTGCTGCACAAGCCGCGAAAAATCAGTTCGCATTCGCGAAGAACGCGTTTGCCAAGTGAGCCTGACCGAGGCCTGGGAACGTTAAACCATTCCACGTCCTCAACATTGCCGCAGCGGTCGCAGATGAAGTGGTGATGCTTTGTGCCTTTGGCATCGAATCGTGCGGCGCGGCCTTCGACCGCCACCTCACGCACCAGGCCCGCGTCCACAAGGTCCCGTAGGTTGTTATAAGTCGTAGCCCGGGAAGAGCGCGGATCGGCGCGATTCACCGCTTCGAAAATTTCCGCAGCCGTGGGATGCCGCCTCGATTCCATCAGGAACGCCATTACAGCGTAGCGCTGCGGGGTGCACCGTAAACCGCTGCCCTCCAAGGAACGCCGAATGTCCATGAACTCATTAGAATGAATCTAAAGTGACATTTTGTCAAGACTGCCATGAAGGCGGCCGACTGTGCGATCCGTCCTACCGTACCTGGCCGGTGCCGACAATCTCGTATTTGCTGGAAGTGAGTTCTGCCAGAGCGAATGGACCGCGGCAGTGCAGTTTTTGCGTGCTGATGCCCATCTCCGCGCCGAAGCCGAATTCGCCTCCGTCGGAAAAACGCGTAGAGGCGTTCCAGAATACCGCAGCAGAGTCCACCAGCTTCAGGAAGCGGCGCGCATTGGCTTCATCAAGCGTGACGATCGCCTCGGAGTGCTTGGTTGAATAGCGATTGATGTGCGCGATGACTTCATCGAGTCCGGACACGACGCGGATTGCCATGCAGAGCCGCAGATATTCCTCGGGCCAGTCTTCCGGGGCGGCGTGGGTGACTTCCATGTGCGAGCACAGGTGGCAGGTAGGTTCGTCGCCGCGAACCTCAACTCCGGCGGCGATAAGTTTCTTCACGATGCGAGGTAGATATTCAGCTGCAATTGCTTCATGCACAAGCAGCTTCTCGGCGGCATTGCACACGGATGGGCGCTGCGTTTTGGCATTGATGACAATCTGGTCCGCCATGTCGAAATCTGCGGACTGATCAACGAAAATATGACAGTTGCCTGCGCCGGTCTCGATGACGGGAACACTGGAATTCTCGACGACGTAAGAAATCAGCCCAGCGCCGCCACGCGGAATAATCACATCGATAAGTCCGCGGGCTTTAATCAGTTCCTGGGCAGAATCCCGAGTGCTCGCATCGAGCAGTTCAATTGCTCCGTTCGGCACTCCAGCGACACCGGAAAGAATATCTACGAGGCATTGGTTACTCTGCGAGGCTTCTTTGCCTCCACGCAACACAATCGCGTTGCCGGTTTTTAAGGCAAGGGCGACGGTATCAACCGTCACATTGGGGCGAGATTCGTAGATAATGCCGATGACCCCGAGCGGCACGCGCACTTTGCGGATGCGCAAACCATTTGGGCGGGTCCACTCGGCAAGAGTTTCGTAAACAGGGTCCGTCAAGTTACCGATCTCGCGCAAGCCGCCGGCCATGGCGCGGATGCGGTCGGACGTGAGCAGCAGGCGATCGCGCATCGGGCCTTCGAGCCCAGAGGATTTCAAATCCTCAGCATTTGCATCGAGGATCTCCTGCCGCCGTACCTCGATGACATCAGCCATGACAAGCAACAGCGCGTTCTTCTGCGCGGTTGAGAACTGGGCGAGGCGAGTGGAGGCTTGCTTCGCTCGCAGAAGCTTATCGCGGGTGGAAACGGGAGCGCTGACTGTGCTCGCCATCTAGGAACTCCCGCGCGGCGGGAAGTAGGTGCCAATCTTGCGCTCGAGTGCATAGACAATGGCCTGGGGATGGCGGCCGTTGACAATGGCTACGCTTACCCCTGCTTCAGTCGCGGCTTTAGCCGCGCGCAGCTTGGAACGCATGCCGCCACGGCCGAGATTGCCATGGCCGTTGCAGAGCGCCTCCATCGCAGGAGTGAGCTTTCGAACCGTTCTCACGATTTTCGGCCGCGTTCCATTTGGAATGTAAAAACCGTCCACGTCGGTGAGCAGCAGCAGCCAATCCGCTTTCACCGCTTTGGCCAACAGCGCGCTCAGTTCGTCATTATCGCCAAAAGCACCGACCAGTTCGCGCACAGAAACGCTGTCATTTTCATTGACGATCGGGACCACGCCGAGCTTCAACAACTCGTGCAGCGCATTCTGCAAATTCTTATAACGTATGGCGGAGGTGAAGTCGTCGCTCGAAAGGAGAAGCTGCGCGACGAGCTTCTTTCCAAAAAAGAGCTGCTCGTAGGTGTGCATCAGAACACTTTGTCCAACTGCCGCGCAGGCCTGCATGCGTGGAACGTCAATTGGCCGCTCACCGAGCCCGAGGTTCGACATGCCGGAAGCAATGGCCCCGGAAGAGACGATGAGATATTCATGCCGCTTCAATTCCAGTTGGTCAACCAAAGCCCGCATCTGATTCGTGTCGATGCGCCCGCCCGGGGCGATCAGGCTGGTTCCGACTTTGATAACAAGGCGCATAGAGCGAGCATACTGAACAGCAATTCGTCCGCCATTTAAGCTTCTGCAGGCCCGAACCAAGCGCCAAGCGCGAGACTTTTCAAGCAGACGGGCTGCACATTTAGTGAAAAAACTTTCAGTGCCGACTGCCGTTCTTTTCCTCAGCCTAAACTAAGCATATGACCGCGAACAATGCCACCGAACGCTTTTCGTCAAGGGTCGACAACTATGCGCGCTATCGGCCGGGATACCCACCTGAAATTATTAGCCTGCTGAACACCGGGTGCGGATTAACTCCAGAGTCTGTGATCGCCGATATCGCGTCCGGAACAGGGATCTTCACGCGCCTGCTCCTGGAGAATGGGAATCGCGTCTACGGCGTGGAACCGAACGCAGAGATGCGCCGCCAGGGAGAGAACTTTCTGGCGTCGTTTCCTGACTTTCAGAGCGTGGCCGGTAAAGCCGAGATGACAACCCTCGCCGATCGCAGCATTGACATCGTTACCGCGGCGCAAGCGGCGCATTGGTTTGATCGCGCGACGGCGAGGGCAGAGTTTGTGCGCATTCAGAAGCCCGAGGGCTGGACTGTTCTCCTGTGGAACGAACGGCAGACGGATTCGACTACGTTCCTGCGCGAGTACGAGCAGCTACTGCTCAACTACGGCACGGACTACAAGGAAGTCCGGCATGAGCGCACGACGGACGAGATTGCAGCGTTTTTTGCGCCGGCCAACTTTCAAACGAGCCTGTTTTCAACGCAACAGAAACTCGAGTACGCGGCGCTCGAAGGGCGCTTACTGTCCTCCTCGTACACACCACTCGCCGGCGATCCCCGCTACCAGCCCATGCTGAAACAGCTACGCGCTATTTTTGACGCCCACCAGCAAGGCGATAGGGTAGTCCTGGAATACATAACGCGGGTGTACTACGGGCAGCTGTCCCGGGTATAATTCCATCGCTTTCGGCCAGATCGATTACAAAGTGCTCAGATGGGCCTCTATTCGCATTACGATGGCGCGCACAATCATCCTGTCAATCGTGCACTGCACATGATCGCCATTCCGGTGGGGTTCTCGTCGTTGATTGTGGTCTGGTTCCACTGGATCATTGCCCTGCTGCTGATTCCGGCTGCATTTGCGCTTGCCTGGCTCGGGCACCTCATTGAGGGTAATAAGCCTGCATTTTTAACCAATCCTGCACATGTTTTCGTGGCTCCCGTCTGGATGGCGCGAAAAATCTTCGGCGGCTCTAAGCAAGACGTGTGAGCAATTCTAAAGGGGGTCAGAAGGGCGCGCATTTTGCACGCGGCTACTCTGCAAGCGCAGGCGAGATAGTGCAACGTTTCATTCCCCGCGCACATCACTCAACTGGCAGACTTGACCTCAGCCACAATAGAAACTAAATATTTACGAGAGAGTTTTTTCTTGGGGAGGCCATCATGGTGTATTGCCCGGAATGCGAGAGCAATCTCGACATAGAAGAAGACGAAGTGGATGAGGGCGAGGTGATCTCGTGTCCGGAGTGCGGCACTGACTTCGAGGTGGTCACTGCCAGTCCGCTCGAATTGAAGCCGGTTGACGAAGCGGAATATGAGGAGGATGAAGAAGAAGAGGAGACCGAAGACGGCGATTTCTCCTAGAACGTGGTTATCCAACCCGCTGGTAGACTGTCCTGCCTCCTTTCGCGTACTGGCGTTGTTCGTATTGCTGCTCTCCTGGCTTGCCGGTTCCGCGATCTTTGCGATCAATGATCCAAAAACCTCTCAGGCAGAAAAGCCATATGCGTTAATCTTCGGTACGGTGTGGGGGCCCGACGACCACCCGGTCTATGGGGTGAAGGTAAAGATCCGTCGCGAGGCGGACAACAAAGCACGTTGGGACCTCCATTCAGATCACCGCGGCGAATTTGCGCAGCGTGTCCCCGCGGGCAAGCAGGATTATGTTGTCTGGGCGGATCTAAAAGGGCTTAAGTTAGCGAACGGGATGAGATTGAAACCGGGCGAGGAAGTAAAGGTTCATATCGAGAACGACGAGCGCGTGGATATTGGAATACACTTGAAAGAGTTCTAAGTATTTTCTCCTCCTCTCCTATGACGAAATTTCTGTTTACGGCATTTTCAGTACTATTGCTCATGGCTTTTCCGTTGCCTGTCGCCCGGGCAGGCCCGCGCGATAAGGACAAGAATTCTGGGAACACACGCCTTCTAACGGGGAAAGTGCTGGACCGGCATGATAACCCGTTGCCGGACGCGGTGGTTTATCTTTCTGACCTTCGTACGCGTGCGGTGAAAACCTACATCGTCGGAAATGATGGTATCTACCACTTCCCGGAGTTGTCGCCTAATGTCGATTACGAGGTCTATGCCCAATACAGCGGTCAAAAGAGCGACACCAAAAGCGTAAGCCAGTTCGACGACCGCAAGATCGTGAATATCGTGCTCAGAATTGACAGGAAGTGATTAGTCCGAGTTGCGCGAATCTTCGTCCCTTCTGAAGCTGGGCTAGACCGGAGGCGTATAATTTCTATCTAGCATGGATAGTCCGCGTTATGCCCTGGTGGCGTACGTTCGCGATGCCGTAGGGCAATTTGTAGAGCAGATACGCAAAGAATTGCATCCTGACCTGCCTCATCTGGCTGCCCACGTTACAGTTCTTCCGCCCCGGCAATTGAAAGGCAGTGAGCTTTCAGCGTTGGAAACCCTGGAGGAACTTTGCGCCGAGGTTGAGCCTTTTGAGGTTGGCCTTGGCGATGTAGAAACATTCGTTCCGGTTACTCCGACGGTATTTATTCGCGTGGCTCATGCCGGATACCGCCTGCGGGAATTACACGACCGTCTTAACACCGCCGAACTCGCGGCAGGGGAGGAATGGCCGTATATGCCGCACGTGACCGTGGTGAAGATCAGCAATGAAAAATTGGCCGAACAGGCATACTACACAGCGCGCGACCGCTGGGCTCAGTTCCCGGGTAACCGCCGCGTGCACGTGAAGGATCTTACGTTCGTACGCGAGCAGGAGCAGAATCGCTGGGTGGATGTAGCCGGGATCTCGCTTGGCAGCAGGCTCGTGATTCGTTAGGTCGTCGAGCTTCGGGAGCTGCGCATCGGTCAAATCGCCTTCAGCGCCTGATCGAGGTCGGCGATGATGTCCTTCACATCTTCGATTCCCACAGAAATGCGAACCATGCCGTCTGTGATGCCGATTTTCTTTCTGCCCGTTTTACCCAGGGCGGCGTGAGTCATGGTTGCGGGATGAGAGATCAGTGTCTCAACTCCTCCAAGAGATTCCCCTAACGAGCACACGCGAACCCGCTTCAGCATATTGTTGGCGTTGGCAAGCGAGCCGGTTTCGAAGGTGATCATGGCGCCGAAGCCCGACATCTGCCGCTTCGCCAATTCGTACTGAGGATGATCGGGCAGGCCAGGATAGAAAACCTTTTTCACTTTTTTGTGCTGGGTCAGAAACCTGGCCACCAAGCGGCCATTGCGATCGTGCTGCTCCATCCGGACGGCGAGAGTTTTCACTCCACGCAGCACCAGCCAGCACTCGAAAGGAGAAAGGATGGCACCAGCGGCTTTTTGCACGAAGGCGAGTTGCTCAGCCTGATCAGGACGAGTGCAGACAACAACACCTCCGAGTCCATCGCTGTGGCCGTTCAGAAATTTTGTCGTCGAATGCACAACCATATCTGCCCCCAGGGCGATGGGCTGCTGAAAGTAAGGCGACATGAAGGTGTTATCGACCACAAGGTCAATTTTCCTGCGCCGGCAGACGCGGCTGATGGCTTGGAGATCGGTGAGAGACATCAACGGATTGGTCGGGGTTTCAACATAAACCATGCGCGTGTTCCGGCGGATAGCGCGCTCAACATTCCTTACCTCCGAAGTGTCAACGTAAGTGAACTCGAAGCCATAGCCCGTCAATATGCGATTGAAGAGACGGGGCACGCCTCCATAAAGATTGTGACCACAGACCAGGTGGTCGCCAGTTTTGAACATAGTGCAAATCGCATTGATCGCCGCCATGCCGCTGGCAAACACACGGGAAGTAATTCCGCCTTCGAGCGAAGCGAGATTTTCTTCCAGCCGCTTGCGCGTCGGATTTTCACCACGCGCGTATTCATATCCTTTATTTTTGCCGATGGCTTGTTGAACGTATGTCGAAGTTGCGTGAATGGGTACAGACACTGCGCCGGTTTCCGCATCAGGCTCCTGGCCGACGTGGATGGCGCGCGTGGAAAATCCGGGGTGATCGTTCCTAGGCATGCGTTTTGAAGTTACAGGTTGATCGGCGAAAGTTCACAGGCATCCAGTTCTAACGGTCGCGACCGACGTGCCCCTGGGAGGTTGAGACTCTGTTCAATAAAGGAGCCTAAATTCCGCCCTCAAAAATTTTCTTTGACAAATATCGCTCGGCGGAGTCGGGAATGATAGTTGCCACGCGCTTTCCCGAGCCAAGCTTCTTCGCGATCTGCAAAGACGCGAATACATTCGCGCCCCCGCTCGATCCGGCGAGCACGCCTTCCCGGGCGGCCAGTTCCTTGACCATCCCGAATGCTTCGGGATCGGTGACCATAAGAACTTCATCGCAAACCGAGCGATCAAAGTTCTTGGGAATGAAACTCGCTCCGATGCCTTCAACCTTGTGTGGTCCCGGCTGACCACCACCCAGAACGGAGCCCTGAGTTTCAACCGCAACGGTATGAACCTTGGGTAGCCGCTTCTTGAAGTAGCGCGCCAGCCCGGTAAACGTACCCGCTGTCCCCGCGCCGATCACGACTGCATCAACGCGACCCTCCAGTTGCTCAAACATCTCCGCAGCGGTGGTTTCGTAATGGTAATCAGGATTGGCAGGATTTTCAAACTGAGCGGCCATGAATGCCTTGGGATCGCGGGCGGCAAGTTCCTGGGCGCGATTAATTGCTCCCTGCATGCCCTCGGCATCCGGTGTGCGCGTCACCTGGGCGCCCAGGGCGCGCATGATCATAACTTTTTCTTCCGAAAAATTTTCCGGGACGAAAAGGGCAACCTTATAGCCGCGATTGACTCCGATCAGGGCGAGCCCGATACCGGTGTTACCGGCTGTGGCTTCGACGATGATGCCTCCCGGCTTCAATGCGCCGCTCTGCTCGGCGCGTTTGATAATTCCGATCGCAGCACGATCTTTTACGCTGCCCCCCGGGTTCAGATATTCGAGCTTCGCGAATACCTCGGCCGAGCCGGCGGGAACCACGCGTTTGACTTGGAGCATTGGGGTTTCGCCGACAAGCTTGGTAATGTCATCGGCAACGCGCAGGCGGGAACTCTCGGAGATGGTCGAATGCACTCTACAGGGTACGGAAGCGGAACAGGAGCGTCAATCACACCATAGGGCCAGTCCCTAAGTCCCACCTGAAGTTAACGCCGCGCTCCAGGAGCCGTAGTCCCCGTCCAGACAGCCGCCCGCCGGCGCTGTGTAGTTGCCGGTGAGGGTGGTGAAGGTGGAGTTGATAGTGCCGTTAAAGATGACGATCTGGCTGCCTTCCGTCACCTGCAAATTGACCGCTAGGCCGTTGACAGTGCCGGTGATAGGGCCGGTGGTAGCACAGGGGTTATTCGAGAAAGTTACATTGCCTGTTACATTCTTGCCGTTTTGGGCCAGAGTGGCATTCCCCACGTAGGTTGTATCGGCAAGCACCGCTGAGCTGACCGTAAATTGCCAGGCTCCGGTCAGGTTCTGAGACGAACTACTGCCACAAGAGATCGAGAAACCCAGCAGCAAGACCATTCCAGCGAGGCGGACAGGTGTCATTCCCAGCTCCGATTCAAATCAAGCCTGAGATTATGTCATCCCGTCGCTTGTGGAAGAAGGGCTTCGACCCGCAACACGAAGGTCCCCATTCCGCTTCGGTCCAATGCCAGCCGCACGGTTACACTGAACAGATGGCAACCGAAACCCTCAACGCACTCTCCCGCGCCTCGTCCGCCTATCTCCGTTCGGCCATGCATCAACCTATCCATTGGCATGAGTGGGGCGAACACGCATTTGCCGAGGCGAAGCGCGAGGACAAGCCGATTCTGCTCGATGTCGGCGCGGTGTGGTGTCATTGGTGTCATGTCATGGATCGAGAGTCATATGAGAGCCCGGAAATTGCGCGGATCGTGAACGAGAAATTCGTCGCGGTAAAAGTGGACCGTGACGAGCGGCCGGATATTGACAGCCGCTACCAGATTGCCGTGAGCGCGATTAGCGGTCAGGGTGGCTGGCCTCTTACGGCGTTTCTCACGCCCGACGGGAAGCCTTTCTATGGTGGAACTTACTTTCCGCCTAATGATCACTATGGCCGGCCCAGCTTCAAACGGGTTTTGATGTCTATTGCCGCTGCTTACCAGGAAAAACGCGAGGATGTGCTCGAGCAGGCCACCATGGTAGCAAATACTATGGCGCAGGCCGAGATGCCCGCAGGCCTCCATACAGAGTTTTCACCGGCGGTAATTTCTCAGATCATCCAGGCAGCGTTACGCACGTTTGACGAGCAGAATGGAGGGTTTGGGAACGCACCTAAATTTCCGCATCCGGCGATTCTGGATCTTCTAATCGACCATTACACGCGCACTGGAAGCGAAGAAATTCGCCACGTGTTCGAAGCAACTCTCGAGAAAATGGCTCGCGGCGGCGTTTACGACCAGCTCGCGGGAGGGTTTCATCGTTACTCAGTGGACGAGCGTTGGATCGTTCCGCATTTCGAAAAGATGTCTTACGATAACTCCGAGTTGCTGAAAAATTACGTGCACGCTTATCACGCGACAGGGTCGGAGTTCTTCGCCGATGTGGCCCGCGACATCATCCGCTGGATAGATGAATGGTTAAGCGATCACGAACAGGGAGGGTTTTACGCTTCCCAGGATGCCGATTATTCGATGGACGATGACGGCGACTACTTCACCTGGACACTTCACGAAACGCAACAAGTGCTGACGGATGAGGAAGCGCGGGTGGCAAGCCTGCATTACGACATCAATGAAATTGGCGAGATGCATCACAATCCAGCCAAGAACGTGCTCTACCTCCGGGCTCCGGTACAGGAGATTGCGCGCCGGTTGAATCTGCCGGAGGTAAAAGTAAGAGGTCTGCTCGGCACGGCCAAAGCGAAGATGTACGCCGCACGTCTGAAGCGTCCCACGCCATATGTAGACAAAACGATCTACACCAACTGGAATGCGCTGTGCATTTCTGCTCATCTGGAGGCGGCAAAAGCTCTGGGACTGGATTCGGCCAAGCGTTTCGCCCTACGATCGCTCGATCGCATTCTTGCCGAAGCATTTGATCCTCCGGCAGGACTACGCCACGTTGTGGCTTACTCCGACCCAGGTTCCAAATGTTCCATTCCAGGCGTCCTGGACGACTTCGCCTTTACGGCGATGGCCTGCCTTGACGCCTACGAGTCAACTGCAGACCTCAGCTATTTCAATTTTGCGAAGCAGATCGCAGACAGGATGATCGAATCGTTCTTGGACCATGAATCCGGAGGATTTTTTGATACCGAAGCATCGTCCCCTGAAGCTGCCCGTGGGATCCTTGGCACACGGCGAAAACCCTTTCAGGACTCGCCTACACCGGCGGGAAATTCTGCGGCGGCGATTGCGCTGCTGCGACTTTACTCATACGCGAATAACAGTGAATACCGCGACAAAGCGGAACGCACACTCGAACTGCTGGCGGGAATGGCAGGGCAATACGGATTGTTTGTGGCGACGTATGGCCTTGCGGCAGTTCACCTCGCGAACCCGCATACTCAGGTCTTGGTGATTGGGGAGGGTGACCTTGCGAACGAGCTTTACGCGGCAGCGACAGGATCTTACAGTGTTACAAAAAGCGTGGTGCGATTATCACTCGATCAAGCAGTTCCGCAGAATCTTCCCGCCGCTCTGGTCGAAACCGTGCCGGTGCTCGTTCAACGTGCAGATAAGGCGATCGCCATTGTGTGTTCCGGGTTCACCTGTCGGCCGCCAATTCACGAACCTGCAGAGCTGAGCAGAGTGTTACAAGAAGTCCAGAGGCAAAACTCAAGAGAAAAAGAAAGAGGCTGACAGGAGGGGGCCTATCAGCCTGAGAGATCAAGTTGGGAGAGCAGCAAAGATATCTCCACCGCTTCACCCTGTTGACTTGCTTATTTTCCTGACTGCCCGCCGCAACCCGTATTCGGATTGCAAACGGGGATTACTCCTCCATCTGCCATAACGTTGGGTGTCGTTGCGGCGATGAAGGCGCAAGCCAAACCTACCATCAGGATTAGACTCCTGACCGCACGTTTCATGGGATTGTTCTCCTAATGTGCGGGTCCCCTGGGAGCGGGTTCCCTCACAGGGAGGGAATTATATATAGGGGCAGATTAAACTCCGATTCGGGAACTTACCTGTTCATGCGCCAGCCGCAGAATCAAGGTGCGTTTGGCAACGCGTATATCCCTGGCGACAGCAGTCAGAGCGGGTTTTCAGCTTGTTCTTCAAGTAGGAAATTAAAGCGCCTTCTGGCAAGTGACCTATGGTCATGTCGTTACGAAATTAGAACAAACCCGTCGTGAGATCAGCTGCTACTGATCTCCGGCAGCCTTTGAGAAGGCTCTCTCGACCATCCCCTCGAACATGGGGATCAGAGAATCGGGAGCGACGGGGTGACGAACCTCCGCCAGGCTCTGGTCCCATCGTTGTGATTTCAGCAGCGTGGCCGCATTTTCGCGGACTGCATTCTTGCTCCACATGTATCCGAACCAAGTGACGATTGCAAGATTGTATGCGCACATGTTGACAATGCTTATTTCACGTTGAGTGGCATATCCGCTAGCATTCAGGGCCACGACAAAGAGTTCGGTAGCGGCAAACGTCCCAAAACCCAGCGCAGTGCCGAAGCTCTTTTGACGCCAGCTCACGCCCAGATAGCGGGAAAAGACCAGCAGAAACAGGATGAGTCCGCATTGCGCGATGCGGACGCAACGTTGCAAGGTAAGTACGGCTTGGACGACTGGACCCTGGCTGGAAGTTGGACTTGCCGCAGCTACCACGATCCCAACCAGCAGCATCACCAACCCTGCCCATTGGAACAAAACCGTACCTAGATCTTTCAGCGTGTGAAATGGCGCAAAAATGTCCAGGAAAATTTCATGAATAACCGCAAATCCTAATGCCAGACTGATCAGTGCCGAAATCCAATATGCAAAGAAAAATGCGCGATACGAACCGGTGCAATATAAGGGGAAAACTACGGCGAAAATTGCGCACTGGCTGAGAAGATAGCCGAAAAAAACCGGGAACTTACGAACCTGTCTGCGAACCAGCATCAACACTACGACTGACGATTGCAGGACAGGATGGGCGATCCAAAGCGCAAGCTGGACTTTGTCAGTCATCGGCTGGTAAAGGAGGGATGCCACACCCTCTTTCTCCTTACCCTAGCAGCTTTGGCCTAATGGTCAATGAACCGAAGTAACTGAGGTAACTATTACCCGTGCTCGATCTTGGGAATGGCCCCGAGGTGAAAGTGCACGGAACTTCACAGCTCGGGGCTTGCCTGAATATATGCCCGCATCATTCTTACCTCATGATCCTTCTCCGTGAGGTTATGCAACATAATGTCGCGGAGAGACACCAGGCCGCGCAACTGCTGGCCGTCACAGACGGGCAAGTGACGAAAGCCGTGCTCGCCCATAATTTGCATGCAGGTTTCCACTGTGTCGCCCGGGCTAATAGATTTTGGATTTGGCGTCATCACCGAGCCGACTTTGGTCGTGCGCGAGTCAAGTTGTTCGGCGACTACGCGCTTCATGAGGTCTCTTTCGGAAAAGATGCCAACCAGGATCCCATCGTGCAGCACTGGCACGGCTCCTATATTCCTAGCCACCATGGCTTGAACCAATTCGAGTACAGCCTGGTCGATATCGGCGCTGTAGACTTCCTGGCTTTTTATCAGCTCGCAAACCAGCATCTGCCACCCCCGGGCTTGCTTCGATGCACAAACTTGCGGCGTGAGTATATGCTCAATTTTTGCGGCATGGAAGAATAAAAAAGGGTCGGCATTGAAAATTTGGGGCCCGGATTGCCAACATGAATACAGATGCAATCACCTTCCGGAATACGGATTGTGCCTAAACCTCTGAAAAGAAAATATGTTCAGCTTGATCGAACTTTGTTTGTCGGTCCCATTGCAGGGAGCGAACTGAGGCAACAGGGGCAAAACTTGACTTGATATGGTTGCGGACTGGCTTAGCCGATTGAATGCAGAGATAGTTGGTTGCACCCGCTGCCCGCGGCTGGTCGACTATCGCGAGAAGGTCGCGCGCGAAAAACGCCGCGCTTACCGTGACTGCGAATACTGGGGAAAACCCGTTCCTGGCTATGGCGACCCGAATGCGCGTGTGCTGGTGTTGGGACTTGCACCGGGTGCGCATGGATCGAATCGAACCGGACGGCCGTTTACCGGCGATGCATCAGGCAAGTTCATGTATCCCGTTTTATTCGAAACCGGCTTTGCCAGCCAGCCTGATGCGATGTCACTCAACGATGGGCTGGTTCTCACTGATCTCTACATCACCGCCGCCGTGCGTTGCGCTCCGCCGGAAAACAAGCCACTTCCTTCTGAACTGGCGAATTGCGCGAGTTACCTCGACCGCGAGCTCGCAGGATTGAAACTGCTCAAGGTCGTGGTTGCACTGGGAAGGATCGCGTTCGATTCCTACCTGAATCACCTGAAGCGCAGTGGACAGTTGACCGCCCGAAAACCTTACTTGTTTCAGCATGGCGCCAAATATTGCACGCCGGATGGGAAGACTCTGATCGCTTCGTATCACCCCTCGAATCAAAACACCCAGACCGGAAAACTAACGAGAGCCATGTTCCTGAAAGTGTTTAAAGAAGCGGCAAAATTTGCCGATCAGTAAAAGAAGGCGGCCGCCGCCGGCGCTGGATCGCTTTGCCCTCCCCATGCACGGGGACTCTCAATAACGGGTGGCAATCTGGGGCGGCGCCGCCCTCCATTCTCACCTCAGCCGTGTAGCCGTGACCTGCAACTGGAATTGATGATTAGAATCCGGATCATCTGCTGTCCCAATAAGCATCGGCTCGCCAGCGACCAGGATAGTGCTGCCATTGATCTTCAGCTCTCGCAGGATCGGACGTGACGAGTGCGAGGCATCCGGTTGTCGAAAACTCGTCACATTGGAACGCACTTGCAGTTCGGTTTCGCCGCGCCGTTCTCGCAGGGTCGAATCAATGGTAGTTCCGACATCAAGGTACTCGAATTCGCCTTGCCTCGGTTCAAACGGAACGCGTGTGGCAATCTTGATCTCATTTGAATCGGGCGAATTCAGGTCAGCAGAATATTGACGCGAGTTGAGTTTCTTTCCATCTTCCATCTCACTTAACGAAAAGTCGAGACGGTAGGCTGCCGGCGTTCTCTCAGACGCTTGAGCAGCGGTGCCGCAATCTGGGGGTTGCGCACTACCATCCGGTGCTTTGGGACCGGGTTGCTGCGCATTCAGCTTCAGTAAACCCGAACTGCATGTCAATGCTCCCAATATCAACGCAAGAATCAACCCAGACCGTCGTGCTTTGTGCATTTGTTTTTCTCCTCGATGAGATTGCGTCGCCGCACCCTTCCAGGCGCTGCTTCGATGATGAGAACGTACCTTGACGAGATCTCTTGCAGGAATTAGTGAAGCTAGAAGCCGACAAATACAGGTTCTGGTTGCAAGCTGACTCCCCAAAGGTCTTCCACTCGTTCCTGGATAAGATTCTTGAGAGCGAGGACATCGGCTGCAGTTGCGCTAGCGCGGTTGACGATCGCCAGCGCATGTTTGCGGGAAAGCCCCACACGCCCGTGATCGAAGCCCCTGCCGAACCCGGAGTGCTCGAGCAGCCAGGCCGCCGATATTTTTCTTTGCGACTCGAGCGCGGGATATGCAGGTATCTGCAGTTTTTTCTCCGCCGCGCGGGCAGACAGTTCACGAAATTGCTTGTCCGAGAGGACGGGGTTCTTGAAAAACGATCCTGCGCTGCGGCAGTCCTCATCATGAGGGGAAATCAGCATACCCTTGCTGGCGCGGATATTTCGCACCGCATCACGGGTGTCGGTCAGTGTGGGCGGAAGATTCCATCCCGCGAAATATTTCTTCAGATCGGCGTACTCAATGTGGGGCACTCCGCCCAAGGCCAGAGAATACGTCGCGCCCAAAATAATGAATGTGTCCCGTCCCGAGGTGTTGAAGATGCTCGTCCGGTACGCGAACCCGCAGGCCTGATTGGAGAATTCCTGCACCTTGCCGGTGATGCGATTCATCGCCAGAACGGACTCAATGGTTTCCGAAACTTCCTGCCCGTACGCGCCAACATTCTGCACGGGAGTGCCTCCGACCGTGCCTGGAATTCCGCTGAGGCATTCAATTCCAGCACAGTTCCGCGCCACAGCGCAGGCAACAAATTTGTCCCACTCCTCGCCTGCCCCGACTTCGAAGACGACATGGTCCTTCGTTCCTTTCTCCTGAATTCCAGCGATGGCGATCGCCAGCACGAGACCGGGCCAACCTGTATCGGCGATCAGTACATTGCTCCCGCCGCCAAGCACGAAAAGAGGAACGTTTCGCGAATAGGAAAATTCGAGTGCTTCCGAAACGTCGGTCTTGGTCCGCGCAGTTACAAGATATCGCGCAGGGCCGCCGACCTTCAGCGTCGTCAACGGCGCAAGCGGCACATTTTCCTGAAGCAGCATGGGTGAAGACCAGTATAAATACGTCGTTGCGACTGATTCTTCACTCGCAATAAGAGCGGGCCCGAAACGTGTTCCTACTCTCGCCCTGCGATTGGTGTAGCGAGATACCAGGTATTTCCGAAAACATCTGCGACGCCGGCGTTTCGATCCCCGTACGGCTGATCCGCGGGCTGCGAGAGTGACTTCGCCCCGGCGGCCACTGCCTGGCGGTAGACCGCATCGACATCCGTAACGTACAAATAGAATGTCGATTTCATCGGCTGATATGGCCCGTGCGCCTCACCCATCTCTATAATCGAGGTGCCGACCCGAATCTGAGCGTGATGCACTACACCTTCCGGCGATGCGTACCTCGCGATCTCTGTCGCGCCAAACCCCCTCGTCAGAAAAGCGATCAGGGGATCCGCGCGCAACGGGTGCATGTAGACGTTCACGTTGTGCAAGCCGGAAGGCACATAAGTTCGGCCCTTGTGTGTAGCGATGTACCACCAGTTTCCTGCGGGGTCTTTGATTGAGGCAGAACGCTCCCCGTAGTCCTGATCGACAGGACTGCCCAGTGATGTCGCCCCGGCTGCAAGCGCTTTCTGATAGACAAGATCCACATCTTCAACATAGACGTGCAAGGCATGAGTATTTGCGTTGCCTTTGAATTCTCGCCCGGGAATACCTCCACCGATCATGATCATGGAGTCGCCAATCCGCATCTCCCCATGAAGCCCCCCGGCCGAGCCCGTCCCACGGGAGATTTCCTCGGCTCCAAAGGCCTCTTTGGTGAACTCAAGCAGCGCCGGACCGTCTTCGGCGATCAGGTATGGGGTAACGGTGTGGAAGCCTTTGCGAACCGGCTCGTCCGGAGTTTTTGAAGACATCATGGCGCGGAACCGGCGCTGCATTTCATCGACGGACAATTCCTCGGTCACGCTACTCACGTTCCAGGAGTACCCAAATGGATCGAGCAGTGTGGCAACCCGATGACCATAGAACTCGTCCCGTGGCGGGACCAGCAGCTTTGCGCCTGCTTCCACGGCATGTTCCACGAACGCATCCACATCCTCGACTTGAATAGTCATTATCACCGGGGAACGACCGAGAGTTTCGGCGCTGTAACGTCCCCCCTGGGGCCATTCGTTACCAAACATGATGCTGGACTGTCCGAGACGCATCTCCGCATGCCCCAGCCCGGCTTCGGTTTCAAAGCGAAACGTCTCAACAGCGCTAAAAGCTTGCTTGTAAAATTCGATCGCTTGCGCCGCGTCCTTAAACGTTAATCGCGGTGCCGCCGACAGCGTTTTGCTTATCACAGAAGTTGCAGACATAATTTTCCTTTCCAATTCAGATTTAAGCCTCGCCTTGAATTTCTCTTGCGGCAAATTTCGAAGCTCTCCGGCGATTTTGAGCAATGGCCGTAGGCCCGGATCGACGTCAATTACCTTAACGGGCGTAAATATGCCCTGAATCGCTTGATCCAGTTGTTCGCTGAGAGGAAGCTTAGGCATTGGCACCCTCCACCTGCGAACGCAACCTAGTCAGAGCGCGAAACTGAAGCTGCTTCACCGCACCTTCGGTGCGTCTAAGCTGTTGCGCAATTTCGCGAATGCTCTTCTCCTCCCCAAAGCGCATATGAATGACCCGGCGCTGGTCGGCCGGAAGCTGCTCCACCAGACGAAATAATTGCGCTTGTTCTTCAGCCGCCTCGAGTTCCGGGCCTGCAAGTGGCGTTGTGGAACTAAGTTCGTCCGGCTGTTCCAGCAGAACCTCTCTGCTGTTTCGATTTGCCCGGTCCGCGATCGCATTTGCCGCAATGCGCAGCAGCCAGGTGGCAAACGGCGCGCCTCGCCACTCAAACCGCGAGAGGTTTGCCAGCGCCTTGTGAAATACATCAGCCGTGACATCCTCTGCAGTTTCTCGATTGCCGACCCGGCGAGCAACGAACCCGTAAACCAGGTCGAAGTGCATTTCATAAAGCTCGCCAAAGCGCGCGGGGTTGTTTTGCGCAGCTTCGACCAGCAGGCGTTCCTGCTCCTGCGACCGCTCCGAGGCCGGCGCTCTGGCTGTCATGCGTCTTCAGATATATAAACTGCCAAGGCCCGGAAAGGTCACGGCAGGCGGTACAAAATTTGACTCGAAACCCCCAGGTAGGAGAATCTAGCAGCAGTGCTGTCGGAAATTTCCAGTTCTGCTCGTGTTTCCGCGGCGGGTGAAGACCCTAAGCTGAACCTGCTCCCGCCTGATTCGCTCAGCCGGCCGCTTTGGCGGTCTTTGGCAGCCAACCTCGGCGACCGGCTGTCACCGAAGAAGCTCCCCCCTCTTCGACTCACCTCTCGGCCGGTCGATATTGGAATGCTGCTGGGCGATCGCGTAAGCCTGCCATGGTTTCGCACGGTTTTTACAAATCTGGGCGACGTGATTTCCCCCGAAACACTTCCGCCACTCGAACTGGAATCTCGTCCGGTGGATGTCGGCGAGCTTCTGGGAGATCAGCTCAGTCACCTCTGGATAAGTTCGTTGATCCGAAATCTGGCGGACCGGGTTGCGCCCGAGCGTTTGCCCGATCTGCAATTGACGGCCAAGCCCGACGACACTGTGTTGCCCGGGGCCAGGATGCTTTTGCCGCGCTGGTCCGGAGTCATTGACGGTCCCAAAATTTTTCTGCCGGACGCCGTGCACCCCGCATATGCGCCACAGAGCGCGCCGGGATTTTCTCTCGCGACACCGTCGCCTGAGCCGCCAGTTGCCCAGCTTGAATATTTTCACGTGATGGAAAATGACCTAAAAATGGACCTCCAGCGTTCGCGCTTCCGAGGCTGGCTCTGGGTCGGAGTTGCCTCAGCACAAGTAGCCTACTTGTTGGCCATGCTATTGCTATCACATTGAGGGACGGGCACTAGGGACTCGATCAAACTGCCAGGCGCGCCCGGGCATCCAAACGACAGCACTGAATCCGCGGAACGAACGAGTGAGTTATGCTGTCTTCTATGGCTGTTCTTTGCAGTGAATGCGGGTACGAAAATAAGGCTGAGTTCCGCTTTTGTGGCATGTGCGGAGCGCCTCTCAGAGCTGCGAAAGGCGCGCCCGCGGAACGCTCATCCGGTCCCGCGATCGCGCTGCATGGCACTGATCCGGCCCCGGAGAGCATAGATCGCAGGCTCGCCATGAGCGACCCTGAGCCGGAGCCGCCCCGGGTTGCACGCGCCAATCAGGCACCTACTTCAACTTTGACGACAGAACCATCGCGGGCCGGTGCCAGCGAGCCTCCGCGGCGGACCATTGAGGGCCGTCCTAGTCCCGGCCGCTCGCACGAGCAAGGTCTCATCAGTGGCCCATCGCTGCTGGGACTGGCGCAGGAGCCGCCGTCCGACGCTCCAACATATTTGTTAGAGGATGAGGGTAGCTCAAGTCATCGCGGGCTGTATTTAATTCTGGTGCTGATCGTTATCGGCGGTGGAATTGCCGGCTGGCATTACCGGCAGAATGTTGTGACCATCGCTCGCAAGGTATGGACCGGCAAAGCAAATCAGGCGTCCGCACCCAGTTCTGCTGAAACGAATCCTGCCGCGCCGACGTCTGCTTCTCCGTCCGAGGTCGCCCCGGGGAGCCCGAACGGAAATTTGCCAGCTGCAAAGCCCATGACTGGCGTCGGAGATCAGCCGTCGCAGGATCAGTCAGCACAGAATCAGCAATCGGCTGCTTCTTCGCAGGCTCCGCCCGTTACGTCGGCGGGTGCATCGAACAATGCGGCATCAGATTCGAACCAGCAGCCTCACTCAGCCACGACGGATTCAGATTCAGATGAAGAGGCGGCTTCGAACACTTCTTCAAACACTGCCAACCCAGAACCTCCCGCCGACGCTGCTTCGGCAAAACCCGTGCCAAGTGAGGAAGCGGCAAAGCCCTCCCCTGCAAGATCGTCTCTCAAACAAACCAACAATAAGAGCGCAGAAAGTGGCTCAGACGCCCAGGAGTATCTGGTGACGGATGGGGAGAAGTACCTCTATGGCACTGGCGTGCCGCAGAACTGTGGACGGGCACAAAAGGACCTGCTTTCTGCAGCGGAGCATTCGAATTCCCACGCCGCCAGTATCCTGGGCACGATGTACGCCACCGGTCACTGCGCTTCGCGCGACCTTCCGGTTTCCTATCGGTGGTTTGCCAAAGCGCTGCACAACGATCCGAACAATGCGCGCATCGAGCAGGACCTCGAAATCCTCTGGAAACAAATGACTCCCGAGGAACGAAAGATCGCACAAAGCAGCGACTAGTGTTGATCAGCTTCATATCCGGTCGGAGTGTCAAAGGTGTTGTTTACCTACTTCGTCTGCGGTTTGCGGGTCAAAGCATCCACGCGTCTCGCGATGTTCGCCTTGATCGTAGCTTCCTGTTCGGTGAGCAGATGGTGCAACTCTGAAAGCAGCGCGGCTAGTTTTTTGGGATCCGTTTCAGAGCTGATGAGGGTACACAATTCCAACAATTTCTGGTCGGGCACGTGCGACGGTCGTCCTTGGTTTGGTCTGGTGACTCCCAAATGCTAGGCCAGAACGTGGCAGGTGATCTGTTCGGTTCCGAACGTCCACGGCGCAATTCAGGAGGCATTTCCTCGTGCTACCCCACTTCGGCGAGCAAACCTTCCATTTCAGATCGCGCGTGGTCGTTACCGGTACGCTGCGCAGAGGCAATGCCCTTGTGCAGCAGATCTCTTGCTTCTTCTCTCCGATTAGCGCCGGCCAGCATCTGCGCCGCCATGAAATAGCCGGCAGTGTAATCCGGATGAGCTGAAACCAGCTTGTTGAATTCTTCGAGCGCACGCGCCACGTCGCCGGATTTGGAATATTCCATCGCCAATCCATAGCGGGCAAATGCATCTTCGGGATTAGCGGCCAGAATTTCGTTGAGCATCGCAAGACGATCCATAAGCATTGAGGTTAACAAATTCGTAGCTGTTCAACTCTGCGCTGCGTACAATAACGATTCGAGTTACCTCCATGGCATGCCCATACTTTATGCCGACCGTCAAGCTTGAATCAGGCACCTGGATGCACCCCGCTCGCCTGCCGCTCGGCACAGGATGGATGGGGCATTGTTGCGCACCGGGGCACGAACAGGCGGAGCCAACTCAGGATGAGCTGCGCGAGTTCTGCAATCTCGGTTACGCAAGGTGTTCGCGCCTGCCCCAAGAGCACGCAGCCGACGCCGTCCGGTTTTCGATAACGCGCCACTGCGGCGATCTGCTTACGGTTATGTTCGTCTTTGAGCTCGGCCATCGCCCCGCGGAACATGGGACACTGGAATTGGACACAAGGAATCAGCGCTGGATCACAGTGCATCCCAATCCGCGTATCCAGCGAATGGCCGAATGTTTTGTCGAGTCTCACATGCTTCGGCATCATCGGCCAGAACCGTCGAATCTACCCGAGATTGTTCATGATTGAAACTGAAGACCTGCTTTTGCCGCGTCCGGTGCGGGATTCGCAATCCGAAATGGCGGAAATTGTTCTGCCTAATGATGCCAATCCGCTGAACGCGCTGCTCGGCGGACGCCTGATGCACTGGATTGATCTTGCCGGTGCCATGGCGGCTCATCGCCACTCCCGCAGATATGTGGTGACAGCGTCCATTGACCACCTTGATTTTCTGGTTCCGGTTCACGTGGGCGATCTGGTGATCCTGCGATCCTCCGTTAATCGCGTATTTCACACCTCGATGGAGGTAGGAGTAAAAGTATGGGTCGAGAATTACCATCGTGAAACCACCCAACATGTGAGCTCAGCTTATCTTACGTTTGTCGCCATTGATAAAGACGGGCGCCGCTGCCCGGTTCCTGCCGTCATTCCCGAGACGGATCAAGAGCGGCGACGCTATGACGATGCGGGACGACGGCGTGAGATCCGGCGTTCACACTTGGAACGGCGGCGCAGCGGCCTGCTCTGAGCTACACGCAAGGTCTATAGCAACTACCGTATAATCAGGGAAACGCTGTCACTCTCTGAAAAGGTCCTATTTTGAACGCACATTTGCCTCATCCCGGGCAGGCGCCGCAAGGGCCGCAGCCTCTTCCCGGTGTGGACGCCATCATCGCAGTAGGTTCCGGTAAGGGCGGGGTCGGAAAGACAACGCTCGCCGTCAATCTTGCCGTAGCGCTCTCGCAGCTCAGGCACAAGGTCGGTTTACTCGACGCGGATGTTTACGGCCCGAATGTGCCCCTGATGCTGGGGACGAGTGCCCAGCCTCGAGTAGTTGGGGAAGACCGGATCGAGCCACTTGAGGCGTATGGGCTGAAAGTGATCTCCGTGGGGTTCCTGAATCCAGGAGATAAGCCGTTGATCTGGCGCGGGCCGATGCTGCACTCGATCATCCGCCAGTTTTTAGGTTCGGTCGAATGGGGACAGCTCGAGTATCTTGTAGTCGATCTCCCCCCGGGCACAGGCGATGTCGCGCTTTCACTTATTCAGACGGTTCCGCTCACCGGGGCGATCGTAGTCTCGACGCCTTCGGATGTTTCTTTGCAGGATGCGCGGAAAGCCATTGAAATGTTCCGGCAGATGAAGGTTGACGTCGTTGGCGTGGCGGAGAACATGAGCTATTTCGTCTGCCCGCACTGCAAGCACGAAATCGATATTTTTTCGCGCGGCGGCGCGGAGAAAACTGCGGCTCAATTTGGTGTGCCGTTTCTGGGAAGCATTCAGCTTGATCCCGACATTCGCAAAGCGGGCGATACCGGTAAACCAGCGGTGCTTGAGGGCGAAGGATCCCTGCATGCAAAGTCTTTGTATGACTTCGCCCGGAATGTGATGGCGCGCGTTTACGAGATCAAGAGCAGTTCATCTGAGAGTGTAATCCAGATTCAGTAGCTTACCCGGTCACAAATCGAGACAGCTCAGCGGTTACTCAGGTCACATTACTGGATCCAGCTGAGCGCGTATCATCATTATTTACGCGATGAACAAATTGCACTTTGTCGTTTCTCTTACCACCAACGATAACGATTACCAGTTGGAACAGGCCGCGGCTGCACAAGATGCAGCGCAGCGAATGGGCATCGTTGTCACTGTCCTTTATGCCGAGAACGACGCCATCACTCAGAGCCAGCAGCTATTGAACGCCATACAATCTGCCGATACCCATCCGCAGGCCATCATTGTCGAACCGGTTGGAGGGACGGCACTGCCCCAAGTTGCCCGGGCCGCTGTTTCCGCCGGCATTTCCTGGGCAGTGCTGAACCGCGACGCTGAATACATATCTGAACTCCATAGCGGATTTCGGGTACCGATATTTGCTCTCACCTCGGACCACGAGGAGATTGGCCGAATACAGGGAAAGCAATTTGCCGCACTGCTACCCAAAGGCGGGACGGTGCTTTATATCCAAGGTCCAGCTGAGAGCCTTGCAGCCAAGCAGCGCAGCGCGGGAATGAACGAAACCAAGCCGAGCAATGTGCAAGTGAAGTTCTTACGAGGGCAATGGACGGAGACAAGTTCGTATAAAGCCGTTACTTCGTGGCTGCGGCTTTCAACCTCGCAGCAGGCGCATATCGATTTAATCGCCGGGCAGGACGATTCCATGGCTATGGGAGCGCGCCGAGCCTTTGAAGAACTACCTGAGGACCAGAGCAGACGCTGGCTGAAGCTTCCTTTCATTGGCTGCGACGGAACAGCGGCCAGCGGCCAGGCGTGGGTGAGAAGCGGGTTGCTGGCAGCTACAGTTGTGGTCCCAGCGAACTCAGGACAGGCCGTCGAAATGCTTGTCAAAGCCCTTCGCTACGGCTCGCCCGTCGCCGAGCGGACGCTCACCGTGCCATACTCTTTCCCTTCGATCGATTTCTTATCGAGCGTCCACGACAACCGAGGGCGCTCTGCCGGAGCGCATTAAGCACCGCTTTCTACGGCGCCTCGATTAGCTCCATTTTGCCTTCGCGCGTGCGATGAAGAACCATCACTTTGCCTTTGGTGTCGCGAAAAACGAAGACATCCTTGTCTCGGAAGTGGGCTTCTTTAATTGCTTCTTCCAGTGTCATGGGTGACATTGCGACCGCATCTTGCGAATGCACCAGATGGACCTCCGTGGTCTTCGCAATCGCCGGAAATTTGTGCACGACCACGTCCACTGCGGTTGAGGCTGACAGACCGACAGCAGTTTGCAGTGACGCCTGATCGGCATGGCCGTTGCCTTTGCGTGCGAGGCGTGTTGCTGTCAATTCCGCCCCCGCATGCTTCGGACTGGCACTCTTATGATTGTGGCGCTTCTGCGTTCGCCATTTCGTCTTGTATTTGACAGCCTGCTTTTCCAGGTGGTCAAGTGCTTCGTTTATGGCCGAGATCATGTCTCCCGACTGAGCCTCGCTTACGAGTGGGCCATTGCGAGGCGTGATGGTAATCTCAGCTTTATGGCGGCGCTTCTCGACCGCGAGAATCACCTTGGTTTCAAACCTGTCGCCTAGAATTTTGCGGATTTTTGTGAGGCCGGATTCAACTTCTTTGCGGATGTTCGGAGTAATTTCGTAGTGTCTGCCTGTGTATTCCACGTTCATGAGCGCCCCCTGGTTAACTCTCGAATTGATTGGGCACTACTTTGAGAATTGGTGATTGAGCAACTGTGCGATTGGTAATTCAAAGGCATGTAGGTTCTAACTTACACAATCACCCGATTACAAAATTACAAAAATCTATTTCTTAACTCTGCGCTGGTGCGTGCTGGGGATGTGCATGTCTTCCCGGTATTTGGCAACCGTACGCCGGGTCACCTGAATTCCCTGTGATTGCAGGATCCGGGTGATCTGCTCATCGGTCAGCGGACGCGAAGAGTCTTCTTCTTCGATCAGTTTTTTGACCCTGCGCTTCAGAATGAGCAGCGATGTGTTGCCACCCTCCGGTCCATTGACGCTCTCGCTGAAGAAGTAGCGCAACTCGAAAACGCCCTGAGGAGTGTGCGCGTATTTGTTTGCGACCGCACGGCTGACAGTGGAAGGATGCACGCCTATTTCCTCGGCCACCTCCTTGATCATCATCGGTTTGAGTTCGTCAATGCCTCTCTCGAGAAAATCCTGTTGACGGGCAACGATGGTGTAGCAGACTTTCATGATCGTCTGCTTGCGCTGCTCAATGTTCTTGATCAGTTGCATCGCGCTCTTATAGCGCTCTTTGACGTAATTCCGGGTGTCCTTGTCGTTCCCGTCTTTGGCAAGCAGGCGCTTGTAGGCCGGGTTGAGCCGCAGCTGCGGGACATCTTCATCGTTCATCATGACGATCCATTCATCGCCATGCTTTACGAACGCAACATCCGGCTCGATTAGACGCGGCTGAACTTTGTTGTAGCGAAGGCCTGGGCGCGGATCGAGGGTGCGAATATATTCGAGCGCTATTGGAATGACTTCAATCGGTCGTCCGATCGCCTTTGCGATGTCTTTGTGCTGCTTGCCCTGTAATGCGCGCAGATGCTGATCGACAATTGCAACGGCATCAGCCAGTAATTGCGAGATAGCTTCCCCGTTGCCGTTTTTCTGCAATTCCTGCTGCTGCTGTTGGGAGCGTAGCTGGTAAAGCAGGCACTCGCGCAGATCGCGGCAGGCTACGCCGGGAGGGTCCAGTTGCCGAACGAGTTCAATCGCTTCGTGCAGATCAGCAACAGTGAATCCGACGGACGAAACCGGAGGGTGCGGTTGTGCCGCCGGAACCGGTTCAGGTGCCGCTGCAACGGCCACGGCAAGCGAACTGGCAGGTTCCGCTGCAAAGCCGACTTCGCCCACCGAGGTATTCGGGTTCATTGACTCTGTGGATGGGGGTTGCCACGCGCCGCTCCCGTCATTGCTTTCTTCCTGGGGCTCACTCGCCTCCTCCTCCGCCGGAGTGTCCAAACCTAATGCGGCCGCTTCCTGAACAATCTTTTCGCCGACAGTTGCGTCCACATCCGGAGAGGTTGGCGGTGCAATGCCAAGCAATTCTTCGTCGGTGGCGATGAGATAGCCGTCTTCGTTCAGATTTCCAATCACCAGCTCGGCCGCTTCGCGAACTTCAGAACGGGTAGGCAGAGACCCGAGCTGCCACTTCAAGTGATCGGTCAAATTACTCGGCTTTGAGAGAAAATTCTCGAAGGAGGGCCGCTCGATTTCTTCCATTTCGCGTGAGCTGCGATAGCCGGGATCGAGATAATCCTGGAAAAATGAGCCAAAATCGATCTCTTCGAAGGGATCTTTCTTTTCCACCGCGGCAATGGGATTTTCCTCCGCCGTGGCAGTGCGCTCTTCTTCCTTGCGGCCTACATCGTCAATCAGGGGGACGATATCTTCGTATTCTTCCAGGGCAGGATTTTCGACCATCTCGGCATTGATCATGTCTCGCAGCTCAAGCTTGTTGAGTGCGAGCACGCTGACCATCTGCACCAGGCCAGGCGTCAGGATTTGCCGTTGCGAGACTTTTAAATGAAGCTTGGGTTGTAGCAGCACCATAAATTCGGCCGTTGGTCCTCAGCGGTTAGCTGTTCGCAGTTAGCATTTAGCCCGAAAGCTAACGGCTAACGGCTGCCCTACACCATCGAGAAGGTCTCGCCCAGGTACACGCGGCGGACTTCCGGGTCGCTGGTCAACTGCTCGGGCCTGCCTGCAGCAATAATGCGGCCGCCATCAATGATGTAAGCCCGATCGGTCACCGCCAGCGTTTCACGCACATTATGATCGGTGATCAGCACGCCAATGCCTCCGGCGCGCAGATCGCTGATGATTCTCTGCAAATCGAGAACCGCGATGGGGTCAATCCCCGAAAACGGTTCGTCGAGCAAAATAAACGTCGGGTTGATGCAAAGCGCGCGGGCAATTTCTACCCTCCGCCGCTCGCCTCCCGAAAGAGCGTATCCGCGGTTCTGGCGGATTCGCTCCAAGCCCAACTGATCAATCAGCTTTTCCATCCTCTCCCGTCGCTCGTGCCAGGAAATAGGCTGGGCCTCAAGCACGGCCAGAATGTTTTCCTCTACCGTGAGCTTGCGAAAAACCGAAGCTTCCTGAGGGAGATAGCTGATGCCGTATTGGCGCGCCCGCAAATACATAGGCACACCGGTAATGTCTTCCTTATCGATTAATACCCGGCCGGTATCGGGGGGTACCAGGCCGACAATGCTGTAGAAGGTTGTGGTCTTGCCTGCACCGTTAGGACCAAGTAAACCAACAACTTCGCCCTGCTCGACACTCAGAGTGACTCCGTTGACCACTCGGCGGCCGCGATAGGATTTCCCGATCTCGTCGGTGGCCAGAGTACGCATTTAACGTGCCACTCGTGTTTCCGTTACCGCAGGGGATGACCTGCTTCCTTCCACCTCGACCCTATCATCGCGTTTATAGAAAGTCAACGAATCGCCGGTAATCTTGCCCCGTTCGGCATCAAAAATGCTAGGCGGCCCACCGGTGAGCACAAATTTGTCGGTTGCCGCGGTGTAAACCAGTTTGTTTCCAGTGCCTTTGCGCTCAGGCTCAGTGATGACAACATCGTCGGTGGCAACGATCGTGTCGAGTGTGGCGGTCGTGGAATTGTTTTGTGCCGCATCACTCTTCGATGTTGTCGAGACACCACCGCGAGGTTTGAAGTAGGCTTCGACTTCTTTTGCGGTCACCTTCATATCTCCTCCCTCCGCCACGACATGGCCCGTAAAGTGCGCTTTCCGCTCCGGGTCGCTGTAGGAGAGCTTGTCTGAAGTGACCGTGACGGAGGTCACGTTTCCCTTACTGTCGGTCTCAGTAAGCACGGTGGAAACCCCCCGCCCGGCCCATGCTTCCGCCAGGACGTAGCGATGATCCCGGTCGAACTGGATAGAGGGCGCTTCGACCAGATTGTCATCCTGCCAGAGCCTCGCGCCGCCCGTGTAAGTTGCGATTGCCGGTGTGCCACGAGCACTCATGCTGCGCGAGCTCACATGGATCGGGCTTGAAGTCGCCAGCAACGCGCCGTCCGGTTGCGGCTGAAGATCACTGTAGGTGCTGTGTACGTTCCCGTCGGCGAAGGCTTCTTCGGCCCCGCGATTCAGGCGCATAACGCTTGCCGTCGTCGTGGTTCCGTTGTCCACAACACGGGGTGAACCGGTGAGCACAAGCATCTGGTCACCAGGTGTGTAGGTCGCATGGTCTGCCCAGGCTTTGCGTTCGTCATCCAGGTAATAGACATTCCCTTCCTGCACGAGTTTGTTGATCCCGCTGCCAGAGCCGAAAGCAGCGTCAACTACGCTGCTGGTGCTCGCGCGCTGTGGCTCGTTCGGAGCGGTTGCAACAATCCGCGCGTCCGGTGCGCCATGAACGCTTGAAATCTGTCCCTGATCATCGAAATGCGCTTCGAACTTTGCGGCGGTGACAACCGTCTGCCGACCCGACGGGTTCGGCGGGACTGCGCGGAGCGCAATCTGTGGCGGGCCGTTGGTCTCGGCATAATTAAGCCGGTCGCCGTTTATGACTATGAAGTCCACGACCGGCGCAGTCAGTTCCATATCCTGTGCGCTTTTTTCATTACCGGTGGCCTGATGTTGCAACAATCTCACGTTCTTTTCCGCGTGGATCTTCGTCAATACGTTTGCACCGGAAAAGTACAGCACTGCGGCGTCGGAGTTCTCTTGCAGGGGTTGCTGGCCAATTAGATTCATCTGCACATGGCCAGTGAGAGTGGCCGTGCTGATCACACCTCGGCCCGGCTGCATGAGGAGATTGAATTGATCGCATTGAGCCCGGGCCGGTTGAGCGCTGTCCGCTGCCAGACGGACGCTGTTTTCAGCAATAACGTGATCAAGAGTGTTGTCGGGCCGCAGGTATAAGGTCGCTTTTTCAGCGTCGGCCCACTCCTTGCCTTGTTTGATCGCCAGGTGCGGGTGGTCAAGCACGACCTGATGGGGATCTCTCGTGATTACTCCATGCAGGGCCGTAATCGTGGCTGGCGTTGCGCCTCGCAGGAATAGATTTACCTGCGATTGCATCGTCAGCACGTTGGTTTTCGCCACATAGGTCACTCCAACTGCCGATCCATTCGCCTGAGGAAGATCGAAATCCACTTTTTGATCTGTATGGGCGTCGCCGGTCCTCTGGTTGAACTTCAGCGCGGTAGTGGAAAGACGAATGACCTTCTCCGCCGCCTTGGGAGCGGCTTGATCCGGCTCGATTGCGCCTTGAGGGTTCGACTGCAAATCGATATCAACCCTGCCCTCGCCTGTCACATCCCCGGTCTTAGGATTGTATTGAAAGTTCTTGCCATAAATGCGATCGAAACGCGACGAGTCTTTTCCATAGAGGGTTATGGTCACGTCATGTAGCTCGGCATGGCCGCCTTCCTTAAACTGCACTGCCTTGCTGGCCTGCACTTTGAAAAGCGTTCTGCCCTGTTCGGATTTTGAGATGGTGAATCCATTGGAAGTCTGCTCGATGTTTACGCCCATCTTCTCCGGGATCTGCTTGAGCGCATTCTGGACGCGTAGGCGGGCGTAGAAGTACATTCCGCACACGAGGGTGCACATGAGCACCGCGCCTAGGGCAAACCAGCGCCGCAGATGGGCAATTTGGGGCATCTAGAGAAAGTTTAACGGATAGGGCAGCCGAGGACTAACTCACTCAGAGACGTAGCGGGTTACGGGCTGAATGCTTAGGATCAGTGACCTGCCGCTGAACTGATGGGGGGCGTAGTTTCATGTGCAGCAGGAAATCTGAAGTCGCGCAGCGATAACTCCAGTCCACCGAATTCTGGATGGTCGTAATAGTCCAGACTGAATGCGACTTCGAAAACATCTCCCGGCAATAATTTGGCTGCTTCGACATGTTCTGCCATGCGCCACGCGGTCGCGCTGTGGATAACCGACTTTCTCCAGCCGCCATTTCGACGCGGCATGGTCGAAAAATCCGGATGGCAACGCGGAGCGACTGAGACAGCTTCACCGGTTAGTTCAGATTGCGAACCTGGACGCTCGGCTGCGGACAGCTTCAATTTCAAATGTTTCTCTTTTAGAACCTTTGGGGGCGCCATCAATCGCACATGCGCAGAGAAGACTGGGGGATGGTTGCTGGCCCCGAACGGCTCAATCCTTCTTATGACCTCGAACAGTTCAGGCGTAACCTGATCAAGCGGTAATTCAGAGTCGAGTTCAATAACTGGTTCGAAATCACCCGGCGAGAGATGGTCGCGAGCATAGCTCTCCAAATGAGACCTCAATTCACCAATATTCGCCGAAGGCATGGAAAATCCAGCCGCGAACGCGTGTCCGCCGAAGCGGGTGAACAATTGCGGGCAGGATTCCAGCGCATTGAGTAGATGGAAGGCGCGAATGGAACGTCCTGAACCGTGCGCTTCTTCTCCATCCCGAGAGATCACGATTGTAGGCCGTCCATAGCGTTCGAGAACTCTGGTTGCGGTTATCCCAATCACCCCGCGATGCCAGCCCTCGCCATCGAGCACGCAGCAATAGGCGTCCCGTAATTCCGGCTCGTGCTCAAAGCGCTCGTCAATCAGCTCGAGAATACGGCGTTCTTCCTCTTGGCGATCGGTATTGAGGCGGTCGAGCCGGTTTGCAATAGCGCGGGCACGGATGGAGTCCTTTTCACTAAACAGATCGATGACGTCCCGGGCCACATCCATCCTGCCCGCCGCGTTGATTCGCGGGGCAATGCGGAATGCAACTTCGCTGGATGTAAGCGGCTTCCCTGCAAGTTGCGCCACTTCGAGGAGCGCTTTCAACCCGGGATTCACCGCTGTTTTCAGTGCCTCCAGCCCCAGCCTCGCAAAGACACGATTTTCTCCGGTGAGGGGAACGGAATCGGCAATTGTGGCAATGGCAGCGACCTTCATGAACGAAAGCAGCAGCTTCTGCTGGTCGCGATCGGGCAGCCGTTTCTCGAGGAGCGCTTGCGCAACCTTGAAGGCAACGCCAGCACCGCAGAGTGATTTGCAAGGATAAGAGCAAGCCCGTTGATTAGGGTTAAGTACCGCGTAACCCTTTGGTGCGCCATTAGAGCCCGGCAGATGATGGTCGGTAACGATCAAATCAACTCCCAGACGGCGGGCAGTCTCGGCGGCTGCGAAGGCGCGAATGCCCGCGTCCACGCTGATAATCAGAGTGACCCCGCAGGCGGCAGCGCGTTCGATAACATCCTCGCGAAGGTCATAACCCTCACGGATGCGGTGCGGCACGTGGAAATCCGCCGAGGCACCACAGAGCTCGAGCGCAGCCTTGAGGATGACGATTGCGGTCGTGCCGTCGACGTCGTAATCGCCGTAAATTAAGATTTGTTCTTTCTGCTGGATTGCGGCCTCGATCCGCTCGATGGCCGTCTCCATGCCGAGCATGAGATATGGGGAATGAAGATGTGAGAGCGATGGCGAGAGAAATTTCCCGGCAGCCTCCGCCTGAGTAATGCCTCTGAGCACCAGCATGCGGGCAAGCATGTAGGCCGAATCATTGTCGTCAATGTGAAACTGAGGTTTCGCCCGCAACTCGAGCGCTAGTGCGTTTACCTGGCTTAGGTCGGGTGTTTTGAACTGCCATTTCATGCAATCGCGGCGATCAGGTTTGCCACCGGTGCAAGAAGCCCGCCGGGCGGAGATCGCCTAACTTTCTTCGTCGAGATCGCTACCGTCAATCGGAATGCCGCCCAGTTCGTCAGCCATTTCGATGATACTTTGGTAGCGCTCGTACCAAGGGGTTGAGGCTTCATAGACCATCATCACTCCCTGATGAGCGAATCCCATCTGTACAAAGCCTACCCGGCCAACATAGGTTTTAAGCCAGCGCGCGTCCTCGAGGTCCTCGCTGCTGCTGAATTGCGATCCGCTCAGGCGTTCGATAAGCAGATCGAGATCCTCGCGGTCGAACCGCCAGGAATCCATGGTGAGAAACGGAGATCCCGCAGCTTTTGCTAATTCAACGAAATCTTTCCAGCCATCAGGATTACCTTCGGATTTCCAGGTCACGCTGGGAACTGCTTCGAAGTCCACAAACCCGGGAAAGCGGCGAATCCCATGGCCTTCAATAAAGGCGATCATGTCATCTCTCAGGCTGGTGAGATCGTCCGGGGCGTCCATATCCAATGCATTGTATGACTTTTGAACCGGAGGCGTATATCCCATGTCTCGTAAAGCCGAGTTGCTCGGCGTACCGTTGGCGCCAGATCAAGTAAGGGACCTTCGGACAACGTCAATTGCTCGTCGCTGAATATCGGCTTGATCTCCGAATCCGCAAAGCCATGTGACATCCGCTTCTCGTCGAAACCAGGTCAGCTGCCGCTTAGCGTAGTTGCGATGTGCCTGCTGCGCCGCCTGGATTGCGGCTGCACGGTCCAATTCACCATTGAGGAACTGAACCGCTTGCTTGTACCCAAGAGAATTCAATGGGCGGGCATCGTTGCCGTACGTCTTGCGGAGCCGGTCTGTTTCTTCGATCAGGCCGGAATCGAACATACTCGTAGCCCGGACGTTTATTCGTTCGTAAAGAGCATTTCGATCAGGATTCAGTCCGAGGCGCGAGACACGAAAGCCGCGAAGCGGCTCGCGACCCTGCTTCCACATTTCAGTCATTTTCGCGCGCGAAGCAAGGCATACCTCGATGGCGCGCACCAGCTTGGATGTGTCATTTGCGTGGATTTTCTCGGCCGCACGTGAATCAAGCCGCCGCAGCAGACGGTGAAGGTATCCTCGGGCTCTCGTTTTCGCGCGTTCTCGCAAGCGGACCCGCAATTCCTCGGAACGCGCGGGACCGGCGAAAAGTCCTTCGAGCAATGCGCGTAAGTACAGCCCGGTTCCTCCTACAACAATTGGCAGCCGGTTTCGCGAATTGATTTGCTGGAGAACATCGCGCGCCATGCGGCTGTATTCTCCGGCGCTAACAAGACCGGTCGGCGAAACAACATCGAGCAGATGGTGACGCACTCTGGAACGTTGGTCCGCAGTTGGCTTCGCCGTGCCGATCTCGAACTCGCGGTGCATGGCGACGGAGTCGCAATTGACGATCTCACCGCCAAATTCTTCAGCGAGCGCGAGCGACAGGCCGGTTTTGCCGCTGGCCGTCGGACCAATTACAACAACCAGCAACGGATCATTGGGCACGCTTAGCGCCAGCCCCAGTAAATCGAGTTCCAGGAACGAATGAGAATGAGGAGCAATAGGAGGAGGGAGATAATCAGCAGACCGGCGGCTTCCACGGTGTAAATTGGAGGCGATGAATGCCCCTGCTGACCGGAAGCCGTTTTCTCGGCTTGACGTTCTGGAGCGGCTGCAGGCACAAGAGTATTGTAGCTCCGGATTGAGCATTGACTTCAGTAGCAATGCCAGGCAGCGCGGTAAATGGTAAGAAGTAACCGAACCGGGAACTTTGCTCCCGAAATCCCGTATTAATATCTATCAGACTGACGGAAGGTTCTGCGACAAGGAGCTTTTATGCGACAACTTGCACTTGCAATTGTTTTTTCTGCTGTGTTGATGCCCTTATCGCGGGCGGAGGAGTGGGCAAAAACCTACAACATCACTGGTCAACCTGACCTTCGAGTGCAGACTTCGGACGCCAACATCCATGTCGACACGTGGGACAAAAAAGCCATTGAGGCACGCGTGACTACCGAGGGCTACAAAATTGGGGAACGCGGCATTCAGATTATCGAGCATCAAGCGGGAGATGCTGTAGATATCGAGGTACGATTTCCGCATGATGTCATCAACTTCAATTTTGGTCTGCACTCGCATCGGGTGGATATCAACATCCACATGCCACGAGAGGGACGCGTCAGCCTGCACACCGGCGACGGTAATATTGAACTGCTAGGTCTGAAAGGGCAAATGGACCTGGAGACGAGCGACGGCTCGCAGCAGATCGATTCCGTAGACGGCAGTTTGCGCGCCCGCTCTGGCGACGGAAAAATCGTTGCCAGCGGGCGATTCGATGGTCTCGATCTCACCGCGGGTGATGGACGAATTGAAACCAGAGTCCTGCCGGGGTCGGTGATTCAAAGCGGTTGGACGCTTCACGCTGGCGACGGCAGCGTCACCCTCCAAGTGCCGGGCAATCTTGCCGCTGACGTGGATCTACGTACCGGTGATGGTCACGTCACAGTTGATATGCCCATTTCAGTAGAAGGACGGCTGGGAGAGAAAAGCATCCATGGCAAACTGAACGGAGGAGGCAATCCTTTGACAATTCACACAGGGGATGGATCGATTCGGCTGGAAAAGTCCTAGAAGTCACCTCAAGTTTTTGTTTCGAACAATGGGATCGATAGATATGAGAACGCTGAAGATCACCTTGATCGCCACTGCCATTGCTACTGCGGCCAGCTTCTGGGCCGAGGAGCTTGGCCTGATGCAGAAGTTGTGGCCGGAACATCCGCAGGTTGCCAGCTTTATTCTCTGCCTGTTGGCCTGTGTTGCTGTACAACTGTTCTGGCCGAAGGAATGGCTGGATAGCCAGAAACACAAAAGTTGATTGGATTTTTGATTTTCAGCTCTGCCTCGAAGAATGGAATTCGCGGGCCGCTAGGTAACCAATGCGCCGTTATCACCGATGCTTTCAGCCGGATATTTCGCCTTGGGATAAATCCGGTCAAAAATAATCCACAACAAAACCACCAACAGCAGCACCAGCACGCTGCCCTCGGGGCCTACGCTTCCGCCGGTAATCCACCGCGAGCCATGAAATGAAGAGTTAAGCAAATGTCCCGGGGTCGGGGTGCCACTATCTGGAACCGAATACAAATAGCTCTCTGCCCAGTCCCATGAGGCGTGCATGCCGATCGCGAACCATAGGGTTCCCGTTCTTCTGATAGTGAGGCAGAAAAACAGCCCGATCAGGCCGGCGGCAAGACCCCCTATCAACGTCTCGCCGGGATTAAAGAGATGGATCGCGCCGAAAAAGCCAGAAAGCATCAGTGCAGCAGGCCAAAAGCCTATTCCTTTCGTCAGGGTGAACAGAGCGTATCCACGAAATAAAATCTCTTCGAAGAAGCCAACAATCAGGAAAAACACGCCCCAAAAAAACGCGAACTTCACAAGCCGTGCTCCGTGCAGGACAAGACCGCCGAGGATAAAATCGCCAAGGCCATCAATGGCGAAGAGCAAAGCTGAAAGAGCCACAATACCCCAGACCACGCCCGCCCAGAACGACTTGCCGAAGGCCATCCGCGAGGGCAAGCCATAATCGGCCGCCGGGCGCTTTTCAATTCGCGCCATCAAAAGCGTTGGAATGGCGGCAGCAAGCAACACGGCAGCTTCTCCGAACATGGGCAACCATATTGATTTCGACTTACGCATTGAAGTGGGCAAGACATGGCGAATACAGAACCCAAGCACCAGAGCCAGGGTGCCGAATATCAGCAAGAAGACAAACAATCGCCAGCCGGGGCGCAAGCCGTCTTTGCCTATAAAAATATTGTGCGCTGAAAATTGCGTGGGTATGCCTGCGGCCGCCTCCGCGCCAGGCGGAGTTGCAGAGTGCTCCGTGCCGCTGAGCGGGGCAGAATGTCCTTGATTTTCATCCATCGGCGTTTCCAGTATCGCTCAAGACATGGTAAAACCCTCCTTCATGCCTTCATCGGGTTTTTTTACCCGCGAACGATTTGGACGGCCCCAGGTCCTGGCCGGTCTGCTGCTGCTAGTGTTTCTTAGCGAGTGTGCCTGGCTAGTGGTTCGGGGAACGGATCCGGTCGAAGTTGATCCCAATCAGCTCTTTCGCGTCCAGGAGGGTCTGCTGCAGTGGCATGGTCAAGCTCTTGCTGGAACACCATCCGTGGAAAGGTTGCAGCGGGGACTCAACACGCCGCCCCAGATCGACGAGAACAGCGGTTACGACCCAAATCACTCGGCATTGTGGTATTTGATTGCAGCCGCGCCATTGCTGAGATGGAGCGGGTCATCCAGGGCAAATGCGCTCTCCTATTGGGGATGGCTCATGCGAATTCCGTATTTGATCTTCGGAGTATTGCTGGGCGCGTCGCTTTGGTATGTCGCAAGGCGTCTGTACGGAAACGCTGGAGGCTATATTGCACTATCGCTATATTGTTTTTCTCCGAATATTATCCGCGCCAGCACGCTTTGGATGGCCGAGCCGGAGATTGGTGGGGTGTGGGCGTCGTTCGGCGCGGTGTTTACCGCAATCGCCGTTGCGCACACGCTTTATGCGCCGCGGGAAGTGATTCTGTGGAATTGGCGCCGCATTTTGCTACTGGGCGTATCTTTGACCCTCGCTGTCGGATCGCAATTTTCCCTCATCGTCATCGTGCCGTTGACATTGGTGCTGATGCTCTACGTCGCTCCAACTAGACGAAGCGCAGCCATTGTGATCTGGACGGCGGCATGTGGAGTTGCATTCTTCCTGCTGCTCGCGTCGTATTCATTTCACTTTTCAGCTTTATGGGATGTTTTTCACCATGCAGACTGGTGGGGCGTGACGTGGCAAGCGTTATTCTCAGGCGCGGCGTATAAATATTTGATTGCGCACATCGGGCAGAGCAATCCGGCACTGATCTTCGGCCTGCCCGTGCTTCTGGCGGTTTATTTCAGCTGGCGGCGGGCGCGTTATTTCGGCAATACCGCGCCGTTGATGGTGGCCGTACTGTTCCTGCTGTTCGGCCTCGCGTCTCCCCATTACCCGGGGTTAGGATTTCAGCTTGTTGCTATCCCGTTCCTCTTCGTATTTCTCGCAGGGGTTACGGCCGACCTGCTCGAAACTCGGCACAAACGCCTGGTGTTGGCATGCGTGTGGGGTGTTCTAGCTGCCACGAGCCTTTGGAACCTACTTCAACTGGCTAGCGTTGCGAGGACATAACTTAAGAATGGCGCTCACAGAATTTGAGTTGCCGCGTCAGAAGGATATGGAGGTGTGGTCATGAAAGCTCGTTTACTCCCCGTTGTCTATCTGGCTGTTGTGATCGCTGCGGCACCGCTCATTCTGGCGCAGGACCAGGGCCGGAGCTTCCATTGGAGTGGAAAGCTCGCACCAGAGAATGTCATCGAAATCAAAAATATCAATGGTGACATCGAGGCGCGGCCTACAGGCGGAGATAGCGTCGACGTTACTGCCGAAAAAAGCGGTCCGCAAGCGGACCAGGTCAAGATCGAAGTTGCGCAGCGCACCGACGGCGTAACGATTTGCGTCGTTTATCCCTCGATGCACGATGATGGACACTGCGAACAGATGAACAACCACGGCCACACCGATGCCAAGGTCATGTTTCACTTGCAGGTGCCGTCGAATATCAGGTTTTCGGGGAAAAACGTAAATGGAACGATCAACGCGGAAGACCTAGGTCGAGTGATCCATGCCGAGACGGTGAATGGATCTATTCACGCATCGACCAAGTCCTGGGTTGAGGCGTCTTCGGTGAACGGCAGTATTGAAGCGGCCATGGGCAAAGCAGGTTGGAACGGTACACTTCGTATCGCTACGGTGAACGGTTCAATTCACCTGACTCTGCCCGGCGATACAGATTCGGATGTGGATTTCAAGTCGGTGAACGGCAGGCTGGACTCGGACTTTCCGCTAACGGTTCAGGGCCGCATGGGAGGGCACAGCGTTTCCGGGACGATCGGGAGCGGTGGACGCGAGCTGAAACTGGAAACCGTCAATGGCGGCGTAGAACTCAGACGCGGCTCGATCTAGGCTGCCTCCACGCCACTTCTGGAATTGTTGCCTGCTAAGATGTCTTCAGAATGGCAGTGGAAACCGAAGTCCGCGAAATTTCGGCCTTACAGCTCGATCTCGACTGGGTCAGAACCCAATTTCCTTCGCTCGCCCGGCGGATCAACGGCCACACTGCCGCTTTTCTCGATGGACCTGGCGGCACACAGGTTCCCGGCCGGGTGATCGAGGCCATCAGCGCATACCTAAGGCAAAACGATGCCAATACTGGTGGTGCATACACCACAAGCCGTTACACCGACGCAATGATTGCTGGCGCCCGCGCCGCAATGGCTGATTTTCTGGGTTGCGATTCTGACGAAATTGTATTTGGCGCCAACATGACCGCCCTTACGTTCGCGCTGAGCCGCTCGATCGGACGCGAGCTTGGCCCCGGCGATGAGATTGTCGTAACTTGGCTCGACCACGATGCGAACATCTCGCCCTGGAAATCGCTGGAAGAGCGCGGCGTCGTTCTTCGATATGCTGACATTCACCCGGAGGATTGCACACTCGACATCGATGACCTCACGCGCAAGATCACCCCACGCACGAAACTTGTTGCGGTTGGCTATGCGTCCAATGCAGTGGGAACGATCAACGATGTAGCGGAAATCATTCGCCTGGCGCACTCGGCCGGAGCAATGGCCTTCATCGATGCCGTGCACTACGCCCCGCATGGCTCGATCGATGTCGGCCAGTTGGATTGCGACTTTCTGGTTTGTTCGACCTATAAATTCTTCGGTCCGCACCAGGGTGTACTCTACGGAAAACGGGAGCACTTGCAACGCCTGCAACCATACAAGGTCCGCGCCAACAGTAACACGATTCCGTATCGCTGGGAGTGGGGCACCCTCAACCATGAATGTATTGCGGGCATTACGGCCTGTATCGAATATCTCGCCGATCTAGGCCGACGGGTTGACCTTCCCGCGAAAACGCGCCGCGAATCGTTACGGAATGCTTATATGGCGATCCGTAACCATGAGCGCAGCCTTGTCACGAAGCTGATTACAGGATTGCTCGAAGTACCCGGCCTGACGCTTTACGGCATCAGTGATCCTGCACAACTCCACCGCCGCTGCCCAACGGCTGCAGTGCGCATCAAGGGCCACTCTCCTCTAGAGCTCGCTACCAAGCTTGGGGAGTGCGGGATTTTCACCTGGGACGGCAACTACTATGCTCTTAATCTGACTGAGCGGCTCGACGTGGAAAAGGACGGCGGGTTTCTGAGAATTGGGTTGGTCCATTACAACACGCGGGAAGAAGTAGAACGTCTGCTCGCTACGTTGTGGGAAGTCGCGCGCTAGCCTTCACACCCCGGCGCAGTTCTACCACTTTTGCACCCTTCGCGACTAAGACAGCGCTGGCCAGATTAATGAAGAGACCGTGTTCGACAACGCCAGGGATATTTTTCAGTGCGTGTGCCAAGGCTGGCGGATCGGCGATCTTTCCAAAGCCGCAGTCGAGGATGTGATGGCCTTCGTCGGTGACAAAGGGATTGCCGTAGGCAAATTTCCGAAGCTTTACCGAGGCTCCCAAGTTTTCAATTTCCCTCGCCACGAGTGCCTGTGCGAAAGGGATGACCTCAACCGGAAGCGCGAACTTACCCAGCACTTCGACCTGTTTGCTCGAATCGGCAATGATCACAACCTGTTTCGAGGCTGAAGCGATGACTTTCTCGCGCAATAATGCGCCACCGCCTCCTTTGATCAGCTGCAGCTCCGGATTGAACTCGTCCGCACCGTCGATGGTGATGTCGATCTCCTGATACTCATCCAGCGTCGTAAGCGGAATGCCGGCGAGTTCTGCCAGCTCTCTGGTTTTGGTTGACGTTGGAATCCCGTTAATTTTCAGCCCTGCTTTTACTCGCTCACCGAGCAATCGTATTGCGTGAGCAGCTGTCGAACCGGTCCCCAGGCCGACGATGTCCCCATTGTGAACGAACGGAATGCTGGCTCGTGCGGCGGCTTCTTTTTCGCATTCTGAGGCTGGAATTTCGGTGGTCATGGATTGCGGAGCCGTTGCCAAGATATCACACACGTTTCCGCCGCCTTAAAGGCTGATAAGTTTTCTGCTAGTTCTGGGGCGCAAAGAAAGATTCGTTGCGGAGAACCGCCTCGACCCCAGCCACGATCGCACGTGGCTCCGATTTGGGAACGGCGCCCCGAACTCCTGCGCGCCGAGCTTCAGTAATGAGCTCCGGTGAAAGCTGCATCGTAAACATCAAGATCGGCACCTTTGGCGCAACATGTTGAATTTCCCGGGCTGCGTGCAGCCCATCCATCTCAGGCATCAGAAAGTCGAGTACAACAACGTCAGGCGCACCTTTCTTAACTCGGTCCACAGCATCTTTGCCGTTCGACGCCTCATCATAGACCTGCCAGCCGGCGTGCTGCTGCAGCAATTCCCGCAGCTTGGTTCGGATCAGCGGACTGTCATCAACAATCAGGATGCGCGTGCTCACCTTCATCTCCGACGGCAATGTTTGATGCCACTCAGCGTCATCAAGCGTGCCCATACTAGCATCCCGTGCGACCAGAGAATGACCCAATTGCCAAAGAAAATCGCTGTATTTCCCGGGTAAGTTGTGCATGGTTTTCCAGAGCGATTTCAAACAGATGTAGACAACCCGAAGCCTTGAATACAGCTTCGGGGTGGGGAGTTTCTATTTGGTTCTTCCCGCTTCGACTTTCAGCTTCTCACTCGCGCCCGCTTGCGCCGCGGCAAGTCGGGCCGTGAGCACGCGGAAAGGAGAGCATGCGACGTAATCCATGCCGACCTGATGGCAGAACTCAACCGATGACGGTTCACCGCCGTGTTCGCCGCAGATGCCGACTTCAAGATCAGGGCGCGTCTTGCGGCCGCGCTCAATACCAATGCGTACCAGTTCGCCCACGCCTTCACGATCGAGCACTGCGAACGGATCCTGCTTGAGAATGCCTTCCGCGAGATAGGTGGGGAGGATCTTATTTATGTCGTCACGTGAGAAGCCGAATGTAGTCTGCGTCAAATCGTTTGTGCCAAAACTAAAAAATTCAGCTTCTTTAGCGATCTGGTCGGCCACCAACGCGGCGCGCGGCAATTCGATCATGGTGCCGACGAGGTAATGGACGGTTTTGCCCTTTTCTTTGAACGCTTGGTTTGCTACTCGGCGAACGATGGCTGCCTGATTTTCCATCTCCTTGAGAGTTCCGACGAGCGGAATCATGACCTCGGCGTGAGTTTTCACGCCTTTGTTTTCCGCTGCAATCGCGGCTTCGAAGATCGCGCGGGCCTGCATTTCGGTGATTTCCGGATAGCTGATGCCTAAACGGCAGCCGCGGTGACCGAGCATGGGATTGAATTCGTGCAACTCCTCGACCCGGTGCAGCAGTTTTTTCAGCTCTTTCAACTTCGGCGAGCGCGGCTTGGTTGCTTCGAGCACCGCGATCTCAACCATGAGCTCTTCGCGCTTGGGAAGAAATTCATGCAGCGGGGGATCGAGCAGGCGAATGGTGACCGGAAGCCCGCTCATGGCGCGGAACAGTCCGAGAAAATCGGCGCGCTGCATCGGCAACAACTTCTTGAGGGCGGCGCGGCGATCTTTCTCGTTATCGGCGAGAATCATCTCACGCATATGCGGAATGCGGTCCTCGGCAAAGAACATATGTTCGGTGCGGCAGAGGCCGATGCCTTCGGCCCCGAATTCGCGCGCCTTCCTCGCATCACGCGGAATATCGGCATTGGCGCGAACGCCAATTTTGCGGAAAGGCTCGGCCCACGACATCAGCTTCTGGAGATCAGCGTCATCGGCGGAAGCTTCTTTGGTGTTCAGCTTGCCTTTGATCACGCGCCCGGTAGTCCCATCGAGTGAAATCCAGTCGCCCTCATGGAAGACCTGTCCTTTGACGCGCATTTCGCGGGCGCGCTCGTTCACCTGCACGTCGCCGGCGCCCGCCACGCAGCATTTGCCCATGCCGCGCGTGACAACGGCGGCGTGGCTGGTCATGCCCCCGCGAGCGGTGAGAATTCCAGCGGCGACTTCCATACCCTGAATGTCTTCGGGGGTTGTTTCGGCGCGCACCAGAATGACTGGATGCTTGGTGCTGCCAGTCCCGGCTTTTTTGACTGCGTCATCGGCAGTAAAGACGATTTGCCCGACGGCAGCGCCGGGTGATGCGGGCAAACCAGTGGCAAGCACTTCAACTTGGCTTCCCTTCTCATCGAGCGTCGGAACGAGGAAATCGTAAAGCTGGTTGGGATCAACGCGGAAGATGGCTTCCTGCTCAGTGATCAAACCTTCTTTCACCATATCGATGGCAACACGAACAGCGGCTCGACCGGTGCGCTTGCCATTACGTGTTTGCAGCATGTACAGCTTGCCATCCTGGATGGTGAACTCGAAGTCCTGCATGTCACGGTAATGCTGCTCGAGACGCGTAGTGATTTCACGAAGCTGCCGATAAACCTCTGGCATGATCTTTTCAAGCTCGGAAATGTGAACAGGAGTGCGGATGCCCGCCACCACATCCTCGCCCTGGGCGTTCATCAGGAACTCGCCATAAAATTCCTTGGCGCCGGTTGCGGGATTTCGAGTGAAGCCAACGCCCGTGCCGCTGGTCTCGCCCAGGTTGCCGAAAACCATGGCCTGAACATTGACTGCCGTGCCAAGCATGTCATCGATGTTGTTGATCCGGCGATAGTGCTTGGCTCGATCGTTGTTCCAGGAGCGAAAGACGGCGTCGCGGGCCATGGTCAACTGCTCGCGCGGGTCTTGAGGAAAGTCACGCCTGGCGTGCTTCTTGACGACCTTCTTATATTCGGAGATGACTTCCTTCAAAGCTTTGGCATCGAGATCGGTATCAAGGTTTGTCTTTCGTTGCTTCTTTTTTCCGTCGAATACCTCGTCGAAGGCTGATTTTGGGATTTCGAGCACCACACTGCCGAACATTTGAATGAGACGCCGATAAGAATCATAGGCAAATCGAGGATTTGTGGTTTGCTTAGCCAAAGCTTCGACGCTGTGATCATTCAGACCAAGGTTAAGGATGGTGTCCATCATGCCGGGCATGGAAAATTTTGCGCCGGAGCGAACGCTCACTAGCAGCGGGTTTTCGCCGCTTCCCAATCTCTGCCGTTGCAACTCTTCCAGGCGATGAAGCGCGTCTTCCATTTGACGGTCGACCTCGACCGAAACGCCGCCATGCCGCATGTATTCGCGGCAGGCTTCTGTCTGGATGGTGAATCCCGGAGGCACGGGCAATGATGCATTGGTCATTTCGGCGAGGCCTGCCCCTTTTCCGCCCAGCTCGTCTTTCATCTTGCCGCTGCCTTCGGCCTTGCCGCCTCCGAAGAAATAGACGAATTTGGTGCTCTTGCTCGCGGTCTGTCCAGCGGGATGTTCAGCGAGGGTAGCAGTGCTCATAATGATTTTCCTCTTCAAGATTCATGATTAGACGGAAGCCGCGCGGCAGAATGCTGCAGCAGAGAACCGGTGGCTGACCAGTGACCGGCCGTCAACTCTACCAATATACCGAAACATCAGCGTGGGATGGGCGGCCGCGGAACGATTTTCGGCAACAAATCGAATTGATGTGTGCCGCTTTGGATTCGGAGCCGGGTTTGAACATAGTTCATACCTTCCCGGATGAAATGCGCGATATTAGAGTGTTGTTGGGCCGTACGGCACGGATCCGGGTCCCCTGGAGCCGAAGCAAAATCGAATGAGATATTGTCGTCTTGAAGTCGAGTCAGATCTTCGCTACGGGTTAATTGAATCTATTGCTGGCGCTGACCACATTACGCGCCTGCTGCTCAAGGCACCAGACGAAAACGGCGGCGATCTGGAAGGCATTCCTACCCGCCGAATTGCGCCAATTGCCTGGGGAGAAGCCAGGCTTTTTGCGCCGGTTGTTCCCTCCAAGATCGTCTGTGTAGGTCGCAACTATCGCGAACATGCTGCCGAGCTTGGGAATGAAGTTCCTGCGGAGCCTCTTTTGTTTTTCAAGCCGCCATCCTCAATAATCGGGCCCAGCGAAACAATTCGTCGGCTGTCGCTTTCGCAGCGCATCGATTTCGAAGGCGAACTTGCAGTCATCATTTCGAAACGAGTCTACCGGCCTGCTGCAGACGAGGATGTTCGACAATATGTTCTCGGCTACACGTGCCTGAACGACGTAACCGCACGTGATCTGCAGAAACAAGACAATCAATGGGCGAGGGCAAAAGGTTTCGATACTTCGTGCCCGATTGGGCCGATGGTCAGCGATGAAATTGATCCGTGGGCTGGGGTCAGGGTTCAAACTCGCTTGAATGGCGAGATTCGCCAACAAGGCAACACTCGCGATTTTATTTTCCCGCTTGATGCCGTAATACGACATATCGCGCAGGTGATGACCCTTGAACCCGGCGACGTGATCGCGACCGGCACTCCGCAAGGAGTAGGGCCGCTTAGGAACGGAGATGTTGTGGAGGTCGAAGTTGAAAGCGTCGGGACGCTGCGAAATCCCGTGGCAGATGACTCTGCGTAACTCACGATCAACATCAGGTTCCTCGCTTCGCTCGGAATGACACGGGTCAGAGGATTGTTGGGCGGGACGTTGTTACTTTCGTCCCGTGCCTTTGTCCATGGCCTCATTCGCGAGACGATCGGCGTCCTGGTTTTTGCCGCGGAGCACATGGCCGATGGAGAACCATTCCAGCCCCCGGATAAGCTGATTAGCGCGTGCGTGAAGGTCCCGCAAAGCGGGATTTTTCACTTTGTAGATGCCTTTGATCTGCCGCACCATCAACTCCGAGTCGCTGACCACCTTCAGTGCTTTTTGCCCATGGGAAGCGGCGTATTCTAGCGCAGCGATCAGCCCCTGATATTCGGCGAAGTTGTTGGTCTGGTGTCCCAGGTATTCACTCAGTTCAGCCACATTTGCGCCAACTTCGTCATGAATGCTTACGCCATAGCCGGCGGGGCCGGGGTTGCCGCGAGCGCCGCCATCAATGTGGGCAATCAGGTAATGCTGGGGGGTATTCTCCGGTTCAGGCATTAGAGCATCACCACGGAGCAGAGAGGATCACAGACAACCTATCTGCTTACAGTCTGTGCAACTGATGCGGGTTTCAGGTATCTGTCAAACCAGCCCATCAACCGCTCCATGGCGTCGCGCTGATCTTCGGGTTTGAAGAACACATGACCCTCTCCCGCGTAGATGACAAGCTCGGTCGGAACGTTGAACCACTTCAGAGCGTGCCAGAACTCGCGTGACTGTGGCGCCGGGCACTCGCCGTCTCGCTCGCCCACGAGCATTAACGTCGGCGTTTTTACGTTATCGACAAAATTGATAGGCGCGCTGCGCGCGTAGACCCCCGGATCCTCGTAGACGGATTTGCCGAAATACGGGATCATCCACTGGTCAATGTCGTTTTCGCCGTAATAACTCAGCCAGTCCGAAAGTCCCGCTCCGGCGACAGCGGCAGCGAAGCGGTGGATCTGCGTGACCGCCCACATGGTCATGTACCCGCCATAGCTCCAACCAGTAATGCCAACGCGATGTGTGTCTACGGGAGAGGTGCGAATCACGTCATCCACGCCGGCGAGGATGTCGCGAAAATCTCCGTAACCGAAATCCTTGACATTCGCCTCGGTAAAGGCCTCGCCAAAGCCATAGCTTCCTCGGGGATTTGGGAACAGGACAAAATAGCCGCGCTGGGAAAGCTCGTACACATTAAAGAAGCGGAGGGGCCAGGAGGGCCTCACCATTGAAGCCGGCCCACCGTGTACGACCACGACCATCGGATATTTCTGGGTGGGATCGTACCCCGTTGGATACATCAACCACCCCTGAATCTTTGTTTGGCCGTTCGTCCAGTGGCGCGACTCCATGTCGCCCCATGGCGGATGGACTTCATCATTGGCGTGGGTAAGCTGGGTCCATTGTCCAATTGCTCCCGTCCATATTTCGGGAGGATGCGCAGCCGAACTGCGAATGATGGCCGAGCTGAGGTTGTCACCCCGGAGCGAAAGGGATGTTGAACCCCAGCCGCCAGTCGAAACTACCTCCGGTCCCGTCCACAAAAGATCAACCTTCCCGGCATTTAAATCGACCGTCGAAATGCCGGATTGACCATCGATGCTCTCGGCAAACAATATGGTGCTTGGGCTTTTCCAGTAGATCTCGGACGCCGAGGCAGAGACATCGGGAGTAACATCGCGCGCGTCTCCTCCTGAAGCCGGAACAACGTAAATGTCTCCCCCGGTTGAGCCTTCATCGCTCATGATCCCACCGATGAACGCGATGTTTAGTCCATCGGGAGACCAGCGCGGGATTGCAATCTGCAACGGCGGCTTGTAAATCGCTTTCATCTTGCCGCCAGTCGTCGGCAGAGTGTAAAGCTGGGCTAAATACCAATTCGCATCCCCTTCGCCGTGAGCTGCAATCGTCGCGAAGGTGTGGCCGTCTGGCGACCAATCGTACTCATAAACGTACATGTCCGCCGGAGAAATTTGCTGCAATTTCCCGGAGTTAACCTCCACCCTGGTTAAGCGCTGCTCGTAAATCTTGCTGTGGATCACGCCAGTCTCTGGCGTCATAGGCATCAGCGGTCCTGCAGCGCGCGGCGCATTCTCGGTGAAAAGAATCGCGATACTTTGTCCATCGGGTGACCAGCGCGGGTCAGAAAGAAATCCGGTGAGATCAGTCAGTTTGCGGACGCTGCCTGAGCGAATATCAGCGACGTAGATTTGCGCTTGCCCGCTCTTTTCGGTATCGGACAAGAATGCCAGGCGCGTGCCATCCGGAGCCCAGGCCACATTAGTCTCGTCGCTGCTCCTATTTTCGGCATTCGCCGAGACGCGCTTCGGAGCGAAGTGGGCGGCGTACAGGTCGCCCACAAAAATCTGTGAACCGCCGCTGGTTGCTTCCACCCAGGCAATACGGCTGCCGTCGGGCGACATGGCGACCTGCATGAACCTTTTGGCAAGCTCTTGCGCGTTCAGTGCGAGGCAGCTTGTAAGCACAAAGACTAAGGCTGTTGTTCTTTTCGTCATTGAGTTAACCGAAAATCCTATCTTCCCACGGCAAGGCGGGCTGCCAGTCTCGGCGGCAGTTCCGCGGCCAGTATGCGGTCCTGCGCAGCCCGAAGATTGTACGGTACGCGGCAAAACGTAACGATCCCTGCTTCCGCATCGAATACCGCGAATGCCGCTCGCCAGTCGCCATCTCGGGGCTGTCCCACCGAGCCAGGGTTGATCATGTACCGGACGCCGGAGCGCAAAGGATATTCACAGGATTCAGCGCCGCCGACGGTCTTATATGCCGGACGAAAACTGTCGCCATGGTCGTTGGTAGCCAGGAAAACACCCTGCAAATGAGTATGCCCGAAGAAGGTCAAGCTCGATGCAGCGGTGAGGAGCGGTTCAACGGCCTCGCGCAGGCTCACGACGTATTCATCTTCATCCAGCGGCGATCCGTGAACGAACTGCGTATCGGGAAGCTCCACGAGTTGCAAGGGGCCCGGCGGCAGAGCTCGCAACCAATCCATCGATTCCCTGGTAAGGTGGTCGCGAGTCCACAAGGCCGCAGCGGCAGCGATGGGATTGAAATCATCGATATCCATCGTGCCGGAAACCGCTTTGTCGTGATTGCCGCGTACGAACTTCTTGCCCAGTTTGCGGGACTGGTCAATCACCTCGTTTGGCGAAGCACCGTAGCCGACCAGGTCACCCAGATTGATTACCAGGTCATGCTCGGGCGCGGCGGCCATGCAGGCCTCCAGTGCCTCAAGATTGCTATGGATATCGCTCAGTATGAGAAGACGCACAAATCTCCGCGCAAATGTCGGATTATAGCCCGTACAGGTCCTGCTTGCAGCAACCGCATCCTATGTTCTGGTTCGCCGTGCTCATGTCACGCCGAAGTTGGAACCAATGGCGTATTTATGTGAGAGTCACGACCGTATTCATCACGGGACATCTTGCCCAGTGTCCCGGCGCAACTTCGGCAAGAGCGGGGTAGTTCGCTTCGCAGGCATGTACACGAGATTCACAGCGTGGTTGAAATGGGCATCCCGGAGAAACGGCACCATGCACGCCAGGGACGCCTCCCTCGATGGTTTGCAGGGGACGCTGCCGGTCGGTTCGCATGCTGGGGGCGGAATTCAATAGTCCTCGCGTGTAAGGGTGTGCAGGATTGGCGAAAATGTCCTGCCTGGAACCGACTTCAACCAGGCTGCCCGCGTACATTACCGCGACACGATCCGCAATTTGTGAGACTACGGCGAGATCATGTGAAATGAAGAGCATCGTCAGCCCAAATTTCTGTCTCAGATCGGCCAGCAGCTCCAGGATCTGTGCCTGAACCGTAACGTCGAGTGCGGTTGTGGGCTCATCCGCAATCAACAACTGCGGTCGGTTCACCATGGCCATTGCTATCATGACGCGCTGGCGCATGCCGCCAGAAAGCTGATGCGGATAATCTCTGACTCTCTTGGGCGCATCTCGAATGACGACCGCCTCCATCGCCGCAACCGCTCGGTCCCATGCTTCGGACCTTGAAATCTTCTGATGTGCCCGTGCTGCCTCGGCAATCTGATCGCCCACCCGCATCACGGGGTTTAATGCGGTCATCGGCTCCTGGAAGATCATGCTGATGTGTGACCCGCGTAGCCCGCGCATTTGGTCACCTGGCACAGAGAGGAGGTCAATGTCCTTCCCGGTCGAAAAGTGAATCTCACCCTCGACCGATGCCTGTGGAGGAAGCAGCCTCATAATCGCAAGCGAGGTGAGCGACTTTCCCGAGCCGGATTCGCCCACTAAGCCGAGCACCTCCCCTTTCGAAATGCTGAGGCTCAGATCGCAAACGGCACGAAGTTTCGGAGAAAAACCGGGTGGAGAATTCGATGGGAATTCAATTGTCAACTGGCGTATGTCGAGGAGAGGAGGCAAAAGCCTATGTTATCAGCCCGGAATTACGCAATGCTGCGCTTCAGCCGCGGTCGCCGCGTGCGCTGAGTACCAGCGGTTTCTACGCGGTTGCGCCCATTCTGCTTGGCTTTGTAAAGAGCTTTGTCAGCGGCCAGGATCACCTGCTCGACGTCTTTCAATCCTGTATTCGTCCCCGCGATCCCAATGCTGATGGTCACAGACAGTTCGCCTGACCCAGACTGAACCGCTTTACGCTTTTTGCTTGTGTGCGCCAGTTGCCTGCGTTCGGGGCCGCGGGCGACAGCGCGGCGATCCACAATTCCCCGTGCTCGAAATTCGGATATTTCTATCTCCCGCCGCAGCTGTTCGGCCTGTGAAACCACATCATCGGCGTGCTTGCCCCGAAAAAGAATCGTAAATTCTTCTCCGCCCACACGGAATGCCTCGCCGCCTCCGCTGACATGGGCGAGCCTCCTCGCAACTAGGCGTAGAACCTGGTCACCCGTATCATGACCATACGTATCGTTAAACGATTTGAAATGGTCGATATCAACTGCGGCGATGGCAAAGCACTCGGGCAGCTGTA
>Ga0335081_10000752_pt1 | contig 53247 bp, 41 predicted proteins | sample Lox_Sample_35_FD_206713 | JGI IMG/M metagenome (GOLD analysis project Ga0335081, IMG submission 206713) | Soil microbial communities from Loxahatchee National Wildlife Refuge, Florida, United States - Lox_Sample_3.5 | ecosystem: Environmental > Terrestrial > Soil > Wetlands | place: USA...
GGCACGAGCGGTGTGGCGGCCATCCAGAGCTCGTTCGCCTACTGGACCGACCCGACGCCCGATGGCCTGCCGGAGATGGTGGACCAGAGGGGCAAGATCCACCCCGCTCCTTGGGCGCCATTCACGCGTGCCGGCTGCGACGTGGGCGCCTTCTCGATCGCGAACATGGAGTTCGAGAACGTCACGGGCGACATCAACAACGTGTTCGGACCGAACTCGCCACAGGCTGCCGAGGCGCACGCCAATTCGACCAAGGCGATCGCGGACTTCGAGGGCATCGTCGTGCATTGTGCGCGCGGCAGCGCCTTGTGCGGGACCTCCGGCGCGCCCGATCTGCTCCCCGATGAGCCGGGCGGCTACCTGGGCTTCACCGCGCTCTACGGTAACGCCAACGTGCAGCCGGCGATCTCACCGAGCGGCCCGGTCAAGGATCTCGATGGCAACGTGGTGGCCGACGGCCATGGCAATCCCGGCTTCCCGGGTTTCGATCCCACCGCCTCGCAGGCGCTCGGCTACGTCGCAACCATGCTCGAGGCGGGCGTACCGATCGTCTACCTGTACATCGCCGATGCGCACGACAATCAGGGTCAGGCGATCTCGGGCGTGAGCACGAGCACCGCGACGACTTTCGGGCCCGGCGAGCAGGGCTATGTCAATCAGCTCGCCGCCTACAACGCCTCGTTCGGCGAGTTCTTTGCGCGCCTCGCCAGGGACGGCATCAGCGCGGACAACACACTGTTCGTGGTGACCGCGGATGAGAACGATCACTTCGTCGGCGGTCCACCCTCGCCGGCGGACTGCGACGGCGTACACACCCCGTGCACCTACGCGCTCAAGGGCGAGGTGGATGCGGACCTGAGTCTGGTGTACGCGACCGAGTTCGGCGACACCACCCCGTTCCGCGTGCACAGTGACGATGCGCCGACCTTCTATATCACCGGCAACCCCGCCCCGACGGCCGCCGTGACACGCCAGATGGAGCGGGAAGCGGGCGCGATGCTGGGCTTCGATCCGGTGGTCGGAGCCAGCGGCTCGACCAACTCGGTCGCGCAGGCACTCGCCGATCCGGCCGAGGAGCGGCTGCTGCACATGATCACCTTCGATGCGAACCGGACACCGAATTTCATTCTGTTCGGCAATCCCGATTACTTCATGTTCGCAACCGGCGCGCACACGCCACTGTGCACGCCGGTGACGAACGCGGCGAGTTGCTTCCTCGAGGAGACGGGCTTCGCGTGGAATCACGGCGACTTCCAGAAGCAGATCACCCACACCTGGCTCGGGATCGTGGGTCCAGGGGTCGAGGCGAAGGGTCGCTTCGGTGAGATCTTCACCGACCACACGGACATCCGTCCGACCATCCTGAGTCTGGCGCACCTCAAGGACGACTACGCGCACGACGGCCGCGTCCTGTTCGAGGTGTTGCATCGCGATGCCGTGCCCGATGCGGTGAGCGATCATCGCAGCACCCTGTCGCGCCTGGCGCAGGCCTACAAGGCGATCAACGCGCCGAAGGGCACGCTCGGGGTGAAGACCCTGACCGGCATCTCCACACGCGCGCTCAACGCGGATGATGCGACCTACGCGAAGCTCGAGGCGCAGATCGAGGATCTCACCGCTCGGCGCAATGCCATTGCCGCGCAGATGATCGCGATCCTCGAGGGAGCCGAGTTCTGGGGAGCGCCCGTCGATGAGCACGAGGCCGAGCGCTTGATCCACGAGGCGGACGAGCTGCTCGAGTCGATCTAGGCAGGAGCGCGGCCGGCACCCGCGGGTGCCGGCCGCGCGATCTACGGCGCGTGCTCAGTTGTTCAGCACCACCACCAGATGCGTCGCCGTGAAGGCGTTGGCCGTGCTGTCGTAGTGTCCGGAGGCATTCACGGCAATCACCGTCGTCGAGCCGGTGAGCTCACTGGCGAGCTGCGCCACGAAGGCCGCGAAAGTCGTGAAGTTCTCGCTCTTCCACGACATCCCGTGCGCGATCGTGAACGCGTCCATGCTCGAGGAAGTATCGGGCACGATGCTCGGGGCCATCGCGAGGGTCGTCACGTCGAGCCGCTGCGGCCCGATCGCAATGCTGTGTCGCTGCCCGACGTTGGCGAGATTCAGCTGCAGCGAGGTGCTGCTCGCCGTGAGTGCGGTGAACGCGGTGCTCGACCCGCTCATGCCCCAGCTGATCGTCAGGAAGTCCGTGACCGCTGAGTAGTTGACGAGCGTCTCGGCGGTGAAATCCGGCGGCGCCATCGCGAATGGCGTCACGAAGCCGAACACGCGCGCCGGGGCATTGACCGCGAATCCGGTCTGGCTGAGCGACTGCGTGTTGATCACGTAGGCCGCCGCAGTCGCATCGCCCGCACTGCCCGTGCCGGTGCCCGCGAAATTGAACACACTGGCGTCCAGGCCCCCGAGCGCCTGCAGATTCAAGGTCATGGTGCCGGTGCCGAGCTGCGTGACCACGCCCCAGGCGCTGGTGATATCGAGCTGCACCTGGCCGGCCGTCGCATCGAGCGTCACCGCGCCGTTGCTGGAGCTAGCCGTACCGAACGCGTCGATCTGCTGGCCGACCGAGATGTCGGCAATGCTGAACGAGCCGGTCTGGCCGTCCTCGGTGACCGTCGTGCCGGAGCCCACGTTGACGGTGGCGTCGGCGCGGTCGAACTCGAAGTCATCGTCATGATCCCCGCGATGCTGCCACGTCACGCCGCGCACGGTCAGAGCGTTGCCGCTGCGCGCGATCACGGTGCCCGAAATGCGATCCTGCGTCATGCTCTCGAGACTGGTTCCGGCGAACACGCTCGTGGCCGTGAACGTCGGCGTCGTCATCCCGGTCTGCAGCGTCCCGAAGGCCGCAACCATGGTGCCGGCGGGTACCGCCGCGAGCGCGGTGATCCCCGCCGACCCGATATAGCTCGTGCCGTTGATCTGATAGGTGGTGGTACTGCTTACGTCCACCGTAATCTGGCCGAGGCTGAACTTCTCCATGTGGAACGGGGTGACGTTCAGCACGAAGTCGTTCGCCGAGGCGCTTGCGCTCACGAGCGAGCCCCGCACGCGCAGCGGCTTGTTGTCCGTCGGAACGATCGAGGCGACCAGGGTTGGCGTGACGGTGACGGTCTTCGCCGTGAGGCTCACGGTGTTGGTGGCGGCCAGGTTGAAATCGAGCGCCAGCCGCGCGAGGTGCCCCGGAGTGATCACGAGATGATGCTGGCTGTCGAGCTGCACGGTCTCGGTCAGAGTGGTCAGTGCGGCGCCGGTCGAGTCCACGGGCTGCAGCTGCACGGCGTTCCCGGAGCCGTCGTCGGCCGTGATCGTGGCGCCGGTGTAGTCGATGGTGATCTTGGCGCTCGTGTACTCGCCCTGCGGGATCTGCCCTGCCGTGACGAGCTCGGAGAGATCCACGAGCTGGGTGAAGTCGATCTTGGTGGAGGCAGGCAGCGTCTCGACCGCTGCGCCGCTTGCGGTCTGCAGCTGCAGCGAGGTGAGCGTGACCACGTAGCTCAGCAGGTCTCCCTGCGCATCAGTGAGCGTCATGAGCACCGAGCCGCAGGTCGAGGTGGTGCAGCTCGTGGGCGTCATCCCGCCCGTTGCCGAGGAATTCATTCCCGAGCTGCTCATCGACGCACCACCGCTGCAGGCACCGAGCAGCAGCACGAGGCCACAGGCAGCGAGTGAGGCCAACGGTCGATAGAGCGCTCGAGCGTTTGAAGCGCGCATGGTTATCCCCTTTCAGGCTCGACGATTTATTAAGTGAAGGAAACGCTAGCTCCGTCTTCTCCACTGCGCAAAGTGTCTGCCGCGACAGACACATCTTTGAGATGCGGAAGTTAACAGTTGTGCGTCGCGGGCGCGCTCGCTGCGGTCGCGGTGAAGCTCACGGGCCTCCACGCTCGACACAGGCATCTGTTCGCAACAACTCCTTACATAAGGCGGCGCGCGCGAGCTCGATCGCAGAATCTGCGACGCAGTTGTCGCCGATGAGCGACCCACGCCACCTTTCCAAGCCGTAGAGTTCGACAAAATAATGCCGACCGGCGCGGCGTGATCTCGAGGAACTGGCGGCGTGGCCCGACCGAACAAGACGCAGACGTCCGAGGACATCTGGCACCTGAGCATCGAGGATCTGCTTGCGCCGCAGACGGAGCGGCGCGCGCCGGCAGGCCCGGGGCCGTTCGTCATCAATCTGCGCACCTCGTCCGAGTCCATCGGATCACCCTCCGCGGCGCTGCTGCGCTTCGAGGGGCTGCATGCCTACCAGCTGACGCGTACGGACGCCGGTCAGCGCCAATTCAGGTTGCGCCTCGGTGTCATCGAGTCCGAGCTTCAGGCGGATGCGATTCTCGCCGCAGTGCGCGAGCACTACCCGGCGGCCACCAAGGACGTTGCCGAGGATGACGACAAGGCGGCAGTCGCTCGCGTCACCCAGCCGCCGGAGCCGGCAAAGACCCCAGCCGCGCAGGCGCCGCCGCCAGCTCAGGCCCCGCCGCGGCAGTCGCCCCAGCCGCAGGCGCGCCATCCGCAAGCCGCGCCCGCAGGACCGAGCAAGCCAGCCACGCCTGCACCGCGCGCTAGCAAGCCCGCGCTGCAGACGCCCAAGCCCGCTGCACCGAAGGCCGAGCCGCCGCGATGGGATATCGATGCCGTGCTGCCGGATCTGGGCCGCCCGCCCGCCGCCCGCGCGGCATCGCAACCGCCCACGACGCGCCCCGCCGCACCGGTGGTCGCGCCGCCCGCACCGCCCGCTGCTCGGCCGCCCGAGACACCTCCCGCGGCTGCGCAACGCGCAGCGCCTGCCGCAGCGGCAGCCCCAGCCGCACCCGCAGCCGTGCCCGCGACGACACCCGTCGTCGCTTCGCCGCCCCCACGGTCCGCGCCGCGCGCACCCAGCTCCCCGCGCATTCCCCCGGCGGTGCGGACGGCCGCGGCCGTGCGTGCGCCGGCCGTACGCGAGCCCGTCCCGCCCGTCACGCCCGTCACGGCTGCCGTGCCGGCTCAGATCCTGGCTGCCTTCGCGCCGCCGGAACCGCGCGTGGCAATGCCGGCAACGCCTCCGGAGCGCCGTCGTGCAGCGAGGATCGTCGACCGGATCTCCGGGGGGGATCCCAACGCCGAGACGGACGAAGTTCAGGCGCTGACGTTCCTGCTCGAGCCAGAGAGCGTCGCACTCGGCCTCGAGGTCCCGACGCTTGCGGCAGCTCCTGCGCCGACGGCGTCAGCCCCGCAACCGAAGATCGCCGAGCCGCTGCCCGAGCCCTCGATCGAGATGGAGTTCATTCCACCGCCCACGCCGGAGCCCACGCCCATCGAGCCCGCTCGATCCGAGACTCCAGCCGCTGAACCCGCGCCGATTGAGCTGACAATCGAGGAGTTCGTCCCGATCGCCGCCGCGCCACCGGCGCCTGCGCGTCCCGAGCCCCTGAAGCTCGAGCCCCTGAAGCTCGAGCCCCTGGAACTCGAGCCGGTGGAACCGGAGATCGCGAGAGCCGATCCCGTGCGGCCTGATCCTGTGCGCGCCGAGCCCGCGCCCGCGGAGCCCGAAGCGGTGAGACCCGAGGCGGCGCGCCCGGACCCAGTGCGCTCAGAGCCCGCGCCGATCGAGCCTGCGCGCCCGCCGGAGATCCATGAGGTCAAATTCAGCGCGCCGCTGAAGACTGCCGAACCCGATGAGGATCCCGACCAGCAGAGCAGCACGCTGGAGCACCTCGTTGCGAAACTCGGCGCAATGGTGGAGTCGGCCGAGACTCACGACAGGAGCGCGCGTACGCCGGCGGTGAGTCAAGACTCCTCGCAAGTCATGGCCGTGGCTCAACCGCCAGTGCTGACACAGGCCCCGGTGCCGCCGCCTGCGCCTGCGCCGACGGCATCGAGTGCCCCGGCGGCAGCGCCGGTAAGCGTGCAGCCGCCCCCACCGGTCCCGAAGGCCCCACCGTCGCTGCAAGCATCGCCGCGGACGGAGCCGTCGCGCCGGATCGAGCGTCCCCCTCGCGTCCCAACTCCACCGCAGCGCCCTGCCGTTGCTGTGCCGCCAGCTGCTCCGCCTGTGAAGACCGCTGCGCCCGCGCAGGCCGCTCCTGTGCCTGCCGCGGCGCCGCGCCCGGCACCGCAGGACGCCCAGCACCGCCGGGCCTCGGATCACCGCGGCTCGGTCGTCCGGAAGGCGCCCGCCGCCAGGCCGGCTCGGGAGCAGCGCCCGGCTGCGCCGGCGGCGGCCGTGGCAAGCCCCGCCGCTCGCACCGAATCCACGCCCGTCGCTCCGGCCAAGCCGGCCACCGTGGTAAGCGAGAACCACGAGGCCATCTCCTTCGACAGTACACAGACGATTCGAGCGCTCACATCGCTCGAGCTCGCCGCCGACGAGGCCTCCGCGTGGTTCGTGATTCAGCTCACCGCTTCGGAGTCGCCCATCGAGTCCGAGCACGTCCCGAATCTCGATATCTTCGATGAGTACCGCCTGTATTGCGTGACCGGTCTCGATCAGGATCGGGTGATGCACGCCTTGCGCTTGGGATTCTTCTCCAGCCAGATCGCGGCGCAAGCGGTGAGCGGGTACCTCGCCTCGTACTTCGAGTCACCGAGCGTCAAGCGTGTGAGCATTGCCGAGCGTGACCGCTTCGCCGAGCGTCGCGTGAAGGCGAGCAAGGACATCGGTGAGTCCGGCAATCACTCCGTGATCGAGCTGTCCGCTCCGGCACCGCTGCCGGAGCGCCGCGCCCCCGAGGCGGGCGAAGGCGCCAAGGATCCCGGTGAGTCCTCGCTCTGGTCGCGGCTGATCTCACCGCTCAAGCGCTGAGGCGAGGCTCGCCGCGCTCAAGGTCCACCCGAAGAACGACTCCACGTTGAAGATCGTGGCCTCGTGTGCGGCCGGCGGACCGGCCTGCATTGCGCCATCGGTGACCAGGACGGGCCAGTATTCGTGGAAGTACGCATCGCGCAGCGTCGATTCGACGCAGACGTTGGTGGCAATGCCGACGAAGAACAGATAGCGGATGCCGCGGACCCTCAACACCGAGTCGAGCGTCGTTCCGGCAAAGCCGCTGTAGCGGGTCTTGAGCACCACGATGTCGCCGGGCTGCGGCGCGAGCTCCGCGACGATCTGGAAATCCCACGTCCCCTCGATGAGCAGCTTGCCGCGCAGCTCGGGCCGCGCGCGCATCAGGCACAGCGCGGTCTCCTTGCGAGGATTGGGAGAGGCCTCGCCCCCGCTGTTGCTCAAGTCGGGCTTGTAACCGGTCTGCAGGTACACCACCGGCACTCGAGCTGCGCGCGCGGCGCTAAGGAGCGAGCTGATCGTGCGCACCACGCCTGCGGCGCCGCTCAGGTCGATTCCGGCGAGATCCAGCAGCCCGCCGGCACTTGCAAACGCATTCTGCATGTCGACGACGACGAGCGCCGAGCTGTCGAGGCGCACCTCGAGCGGCTCGGGCTTCGTTGCGAGCTTGACCATCATGGCAACTAACCCTATACCCGATCCGCCGCCAAGACCAACAGAAGATACCCATGCCTGCGTGCCGCCGCTTGCTGACCGTGCTCTGTGCCGTCATGGCACTCGTCGTCGCTCCCGCCGGCTTCGCCCGCGCCGGCACCGCCGTAATGACCGCGGCGGCCGGCATTCGCCACGTGTTCGTGATCGTCCTCGAGAACAAGAACTACGACGATACCTTCGTGAGCAGCACGCAGGATCCTTATCTGCAGAAAACCCTCGTGCCGATGGGAGCGCTGCTGCATCGGTACTACGGCACGGGCCACGTGAGCCTGGACAATTACATCGCAATGATCAGCGGCCAGGCCGCGACCGCCGACACGGCAAATGACTGCGTACCCGACTACGTCGGCTCCGTCACCAACTTCGACGACGTGCGGCAGACCGGCACGACTTCCGATGGACAGGTGATCGCGACGGGCGGGTGCGTCTACCCACCAGGCGTGAAGACGCTCGCGGATCAGCTGGTCGCCGCCGGCCTCACATGGAAGGGCTACATGGAGGACATGGGCAACGATCCGGCGCGGGAGAGCGCTACCTGCGGACATCCGGCGATCGGCGCGGGCACGGATCACACCGGCACCGCGGAGGCCCCGAGCGCGGCGGTACCCCAGGGCGATGCCTATGCCACGCGCCACAACCCCTTCGCGTACTTCCACTCGATCATCGATTCGCCGAGCTGCGCCAAGCGCATCGTCAACCTCGGTCAGCTGAGCACCGATCTCGCCCACGCATCCTCGACGCCCAATTTCGTCTTCATCACGCCAAACCTCTGCCACGACGGACACGACGGCAACGGTACCGGCGCCGTGGGAACCACTTGCGCCAACGGCGAGCCGGGCGGTCTTACTTCCGCGGATGCCTTCCTCAGGACCTGGGTGCCGCGGATCCTCGCCGCGCCCGCCTACCAGGCGGACGGACTCCTCGTCATTACCTTCGATGAGAGCAACTACACCGTCAGCCGCAGCGCCGATGCCGCGACCGGACACACGAGGATCGATGTCACCTTCCCGGGTGAGACCTGCTGTCATCAGCAGCCGGGCCCGAATCTCAAGAGCGCGCGGCCGACCATCTTCACGATCACCGACACGCCGCGCCTCACGGAGAGGGTCGTGTTCGCCGGCTTCGGCGGCGATCGTATCGGCGCGGTCCTGCTGTCGCCATTCATCAAACCCGGCAGCACCTCCGACACGCCGTACAACCACTACTCGTTGCTGCGCAGCCTCGAGGACATCTTCGGCATCCGCCGGCATCTGGGCTATGCGGCGGACAACCCGGCGACCGGCTATCGGCTCGACACGCTGGGGAATGATCGCAGCATATTCCTGCCGCCGCGGCTCTCGCCGATCGCCGCACTCGGGCGACGCCTGTTCTTCGATCCGGCGCTGTCCCGATCGGGGCGCCTGTCGTGCGCGAGCTGCCACAGCCCCGAGCATGCCTATGGCCCGCCGAACGCGCTGGCAGCGCAACCCGGCGGAGCCGCACTCGAGGCTCGCGGCGCACGCGCCGTCCCTTCACTGCGTTACGTGCTCGATCGCACGCCGATCTGGAGCAAGGCCTACGTCGGCAATCTCGCCGAGCGGCTCCTCGAGGGCGATGAGCCGCCGGCGGGTGGGTTCGGCTGGGATGGACGCTTCGGCGCGCTGCGTGAGCAGGCCGACTTCGCGCTGCTCGCGCCCAGCGAGATGGCCAACCTCGGTGCGCACGAGGTGGCGGCGGCGCTGGCGCGTGCCGCCTATGCGGGCGACTTCCGCCGGCTATTCGGCGCGAACGTGTTCGATGATCCCGCGCGCGCCTACCGCAAGGGGCTGCTCGCCATCGAGCGCTTCGAGCTCGAGGACCCGAGCTTTCATCCCTACGACAGCAAGTACGACGAGTACCTCGATGGCCGAGTCGCACTCAGCGAGCGGGAGCTGCGTGGCCTTGCCTTGTTCGAGGATCCGACGCGCGGCAACTGCGCCGCCTGCCATCCCGACCGCCGGGGAGCGGACGGCTCACATCCGCTGTTCACGGATTTTCAGTTCGCGGCTCTCGGCGTGCCGCGCAATCCGGAGCTCGCAGCCAACGCCGCGCCGGGGTACTTCGATGAGGGCTTGTGTGGCCCGCTGCGCACCGATCAGGCCGGCGAGTCGCGCTACTGCGGCATGTTCAAGACACCGACGCTGCGCAACATCGCAACGCGCGGCGTGTTCTTCCATAACGGCCGCTTTCACAGCCTGCGCGATGCGCTGCGCTTCTACGTGCGGCGCGACACCGATCCGCAGCTGTGGTACCCGCGGTCCGGCGCGAGCGCGGTGGATAAATTCGACGATCTGCCTGTGCCGCTGCGCGCGAACGTCGACGTGAAGGACGCGCCGCTGACGCGCGGTCTCGGAGCGGCTCCCGCCTGGAGCGACGCCGACATCGAGGATGTCATCGCCTTCCTGCAGACCCTGACCGACCGCGACGCCCAGCCGGCCCTTCCGCTCCAAGCCTCATCCTCCGCCGACCCCCGATAGCCGGGCCGAGACCTCCCACAGCCGGCGTGCGTCGGCATCGCTCCGCGCGGCAGGGGTCGCAGTCGCGGGCTTGCACTTGTGGAAATACTCACCGGACACCGCGGCGACCTCCGGCGAGGCGGCGAGGTAGATGAGAGTCTGCGCGCCCTGCTCGGGCGTGAGCGCGAACTTTTTTGCCAGCTTCAAGCCAAGGGACGCAAGTCCGCCAGCGCCGTCTCCGAAGCGTGTGGCAACGAATCCGGGATGCAGACAGTTGGCCGTCACGCCCGTTCCGGCCAGGCGCCGCGCCAGCTCGCGCGTGAACAGGATGTTCATCAGCTTGGAGCGCCCGTACGCGCCCAGGGCGCTGTAGCTGCGCTGCGACTGTAGATCGTCGAAGTCGAGCCGCGCCCCCCGGTGTGCGTCCGATGCGGTGCTGACGATGCGCGCGCCCGGCGTCGTCTTGAGACGCTCCAGAAGCAGGTTGGTCACCACGAAATAGGCGAGATGATTGGTGGCGAAGGTCAGCTCGAGCCCATCCGCGCTCAGCTGCCGTCGCGTGAACATCGCGCCCGCGTTGTTGATGAGCACATCGATGCGCGGCTCGCGCTCGGCGATGAGGCCTGCGATGCGCCGCATCTCGGCGAGCTGCGCGAGGTCGGCATGGTGCGCGGCATGCGCCGCGCCCGGCGCGATGCTCTGCAGTTGCTGCAGAGTGTGCGCGCCGCGCGCTGCATCGCGCGCGATGAACACGATGCGCGCACCCTGCCGCGCGAGCTGCGCGGCAGCGACGGCGCCGATTCCGGAGGTGGCGCCGGTGATGACGACCGTCTTTCCCTGCATGAGCGTCCTCGCAGTGCCGCGCGACACCTACGCGCGCAATCGCAAGCCATCCGGGTCGTACAGGGGAGCCAGGCGCACCGTCACGCGACGCATCTCACCGAGCACATCGATCTCGAAACGCTCGCCGTCGCGCGCGAGCGCGCGCGGCACGTAGCCTGCCGCGAGCGAGCGATCGATGCAGTGGCCGTAGGCACCGGAGGTCACGTAGCCGACGGCGGCGCCGTCCTTCATGATCGACTCGTAGCCGATCACTTCGGCATCGGCGGCCTCGACCTCCATCACGACGAAGCGGCGCTTGGCTCCCACCGCACGCTCCGCCAGCACCGCATCGCGACCCGTGAAGGCCGCCTTGTCGAAGTCCACGAAGCGATCCAGGCCCGTCTCGCCGGGCGTGTAGTCCGGGCGGAAGTCCTTGTTGAACGAGCCGTAGCCCTTCTCGAGCCGCAGCGAGGACAGCGCCCGGCCGCCGAACAGCGTGAGGCCCAGATCGCGACCGGCCTCCCACAGATCATCGTACAGCGCGAGGAAATAATCGGGCGTCGTCCACATCTCATAGCCCAGCTCGCCGGTGAAGCCGGCACGCGTCAACACCACCGGCGCGAAGCCCACGGCCGTCTCACGCACCTGAAACAGCTTGAAGGCGGCGGGCCCGAGATCGATTCGCGTGAGCCGCTGCAGGAGCTCGCGCGAGCGCGGGCCCGCGAGCGAGAAGCCGCAGAGCGTGGAGGCCGTCGATCGCACGAACACATCCGCCGGCGGCTGCGACTGCCAGAACCAGCGCAGGTGAAACTCCTCGGCGAATCCGGAGCCGACCACCATGTAGCGGTCCTCGGCGAGGCAGGCGATCGACAGGTCGCCCACGATGCGGCCGGCCGGATTCAGCATCGGCGCGAGGGCGAGCCGGCCTGGCCTTGGAATACGCGAGGCGAACACGCGGTCGAGCCACGCGCGGGCGCCGCGGCCGGTCACCTCGTACTTGCCGTAGTTGGTCGTCTCGTAGAGGCCCACCCTCTCGCGCACCGCGCGGCACTCGGCACGCACGATCGGGAACGCCTCCGAGCGTCGATACGTGGGGGTCTCAGTCGGCGCAACGCCGCTCGGGGCAAACCACAGTGCATTCTCGAGACCGAAGTTCGCGCCCATCACGGCGCCGGCGGCCTTGAGCTTGTCGTAGATCGGCGAGCGTCGCACCGGGCGGGCGGCTGGCAGCTCCTCGTTCGGGTAGGCGAGCCGGAAGCGTCGCGCGTAGTTCTCCGGGACCTTGATCGAGGTGTACTTCGGGGTCGCGAAGGCGCCAAAACGCGCCACGTCCATCGAGATGATGTCCTGCCCGGGATCGCCATGCGCCATCCAGCGCGATAGCACGAGGCCGATGCCGCCCCCCTGGCTGAACCCCGCCATCACCGCGCACGCGACCCAGAAGTTGGGCAGACCGCGGACCGGACCCACCAGAGGATTGCCATCGGGCGCGAACGTGAACGGACCGTTGATCGCCTTGCGGATGCCGACGCGACCGAGCGCGGGAAAGTGCTGGAAGCCGACCTCGAAGTACGGCGCGAGCCGCTCGAAGTCCTCCGCCAGCAACTGCATGGAGAAATCATCGGGCGTCTTCACCGGCGACCAGATGATGCCGTGCGGCTCGTAGGTGCCGATCAGTACGCCGCCGCGCTCCTGGCGCACATAGATCTCGCCGGAGTAGTCGGTGGTGTTGACGATTTCCTGGTCCCGCCCCTTGAGCTCGGGGATGTCCTCGGTGATGAGGTAGTGATGCTCCATCGCGAGCACCGGCAGCTCGATGCCGACCATGTGACCGACCTCGCGTGCCCACAGTCCCGCGCAGTTGACGACGTGCTCGGCATGCACCGTGCCCTTGTCCGTCACCACGTCCCAGGAGCCGTCGCGGCGCTGGCCGAGCGACAGCACGCGCGTGAAGCGCTCGACGGATGCGCCGAGCTGGCGCGCCGCCTTCGCATAGGCGTTGGTGGTTCCAGAGGGATCGCAATGCCCGCCGTCGGCGCGCCACAGCGCACCGATGAAGTGGCTCGGGTCGATGAGCGGATTGAAGCGCCGCGCCTCCTCGAGCGAGATCATCTCGGTCTGCATGCCGAGATAGCGGGCGCGCGAGCAGATGAGCCTCAGGCTGTCGAGCTCGCCCTGCGTCGCGGCCAACATCAGCCCGCCGTTCGGGTGCAGGCCGCAGGACTGGCCGGACAGCGACTCGATCTCGCGATACAGGTCGATCGTGTATTTCTGCAGCCGCGAGATGTTGGCCTCGCCGTTGAAGGTGTGCATGCCACCGGCCGCATGCCAGGTCGATCCCGAGGTGAGCTCGCTCTTCTCGATGAGCAGCACATCGCTCCAGCCGATCTTCGCCAGGTGATACAGCACGCTTGCACCGACCACGCCGCCGCCGATCACGACCGCTCTCGCCGAAGTCCTCATGTAGCGACCTCTCCAGACAGTAGCTGCAACGGCACATCCGCACGCATCGCAAGCCCGCAGAACCGCGAGCTCGCGCCGAGCCACTCGCGCAGGTGCCGCGAGGTGGTGGCGGGCGTCAGCAGCAGCAGGCTCGTGGGCAGCGCCGCGACGATCACCGCGACCTGCGCCATGATGCTCGCCGCGGCGTGCCCGGCGGGGAATATCCGCGGATCCAGGTCGAGGCGCCAGCCCCGGGCAAGCACCGCGCGCCCCTGCGGACCTGCGAGCTCGAGCGCCGTGAGGCCGGAGGAGTGGTCGACGGCTGCGCCGCAGCCCTCGCAGGCGCGCTGCCAGGCGGCCGCGGTGGCGCCTGCCGCGGAGGCTGTCGACAGCAGTAGCCAGCGCTCCGGGCGCACGCAGAGCGCGAGCTGATCGCCCGTGAACGCGAGCCGCCCGGGTGCGGGAAGCCGCACACCCCGCGCCGCGGCCACGCGCTCGAGGTTGGCGGCGCGACCGCGCAACGCGACGACCTCGACGATGTCCGCCGTACAGGCCGCCAGCGTCACTCCGGGAGCGCTGCGCTTCTGCGCCTGCGGCTCAGGCGCGGACACGCGCGTTCTCCGGGTCGAGCATGTGAGGGCTCATCACCTCGATGTCCAGCGTCTCATCGTGGACGGGTGAAACGCCGATGAGGCGGGAGCCGACCCGCTCGCGGCCGCCCGCGAGCAGCGCAAGCCCCACCCAGCCGTCCAGCTCGACCGACGGCGTCGAGGAAGTGATGAAGCCGAGGCTCCTCGTGCGTGCCTCGGCGGCGACGAGCTGCGTGCCGTTGCGCAGCCGTCGGCCCCGCTCGAGCGGCCGCACGCCCACGAGCTGCAGCCGCTCGGGCGCGCGCATGCCGCTGCGCCCGCTGAGCGCGCGCCCGATGAAATCGCCCTGCTTCTTCAGCATCCGGCCGAAGCCCAAATCCGCGGCGCTGGTATTGCCGTTGAGCTCCGCCGTGGTGACGTGGCCCTTCTCGATGCGCAGCGTGTTGAGCGCGTCGAGCCCGTAGGGGGTGATGCCGTGATGCTTGCCCGCCTCGAGCACGGATTGCCACACACCGAGCGCGTGCCTCGCGGGCACGGCGAGCTCATAGGCGAGCTCTCCCGAGAACGAGATGCGGAACAGCCGTCCTGCGATGCCGGCAATCGTCGCGGCCCCCGCCGCCATGAAGGGAAATCCGCCGTTCGACAGATCCAAGCCCGTGACGACCTGCGCCACCACCTCGCGTGCGCGCGGCCCCGCGACCGCGAACTGCGCCCACTGGTCGCCGACATCGGTGAGCACCACATCGAGCTGCGGCAGGCTAGCCTGCAGGTGAAACTCCATGTGCTCGAGCACCGCGGCCGCGTTGGCCGTCGTCGTGGTCACCAGATAGTGCTCGGGGGCGAGCCGCGAAGTGGTGCCGTCGTCGAACAGCATCCCATCCTCGCGCAGCATGATTCCGTAGCGCGCGCGGCCGACCGGGAGTGTCGAGAACGTGTTCGCGTATATGAAGTCGAGGAAGCGCCCGGCATCCGGTCCCTGCACGTCGATCTTGCCGAGCGTCGACACATCCGTGACTCCCACGGAGCGCCGCACGGCCCGAGCTTCCGCGAGCACCGGGTCCCAGCCCGATTGCCTCGAGTACACGAGCGGCCGCAGCCACAGGCCGGTGGGAGCGAAGCTCGCGCCGGCGGCCTCGTGCCATTCGTGCAGCGGCAGGCGCCGCCTGGGCCTGTAGTGCTCGCGGACCTCCGCTCCCGCGAGCGCACCGAAGGGCACCGGCGTGGTGAAAGGGCGCGGCTTCGACTGACCGACGCTCGCAAGCGGTACACCCCGCGCCTCGGCCAGCACGGCGCTGCCGACGAGCCCGCCGATACGCCCCTGGTCGCTCGCCATGCCGTGGGTCGTGAATCGCTTCATGTGCTCGACGTGCTCGTAGCCCTCGCGCTGCGCGAGCCGCACGTCCTCGGCGGTCACATCGTTCTGCAGATCGACAAAAGCCTTGCCAGTCCCGCGCACCTCCCACAGCGCCGCAAGCGGCGTCAGGTTCGGATCGGAGGGCGCATCGGGCAAGGCGCTGTCTGCACCCACCGCGTGGCCAAGCTCTGCCGCGATGGCGCGAGCCGCCGACTCCCCATCACGCGCCGCGGCTGCAAGTCCGAACACACCCCGCGCAGCGCCGGCGATGCGGCCTGCCGCGGTCGCGAGCTGCGGGGTGAAGGCCGCGATCGAGTCCTGCCACTTCAGGTCCGCGCCGAGCTGACTGGCCAGCTGCGTCGCCGGGGAGTACCCGCCGGACATGAGCAGGCAGTCGGTCTCGAGCCTGTGACGGCGCTGGGCTCCCGCGACGACCACGGCGCGCACCCGATGGCGGCCATGCACCGCCTCGATGCGCGCGCCGCCGTGCACCTCGACGCCGTGCTCGCGCGCGCGGTCGGCGGCGAGCGAGCTCGGGCGCGCATCGATCACGCCGGCGCAATCGATGCCCACCTCGCGCAAGGCGTGCACGGCCTCATAGGCCTCATCGTTGTTCGCGAACAGTGCCGGTCGGCGCCCCACCGCAACGCCATGGCGCCGCAGAAAGCTCAAGGCCGCGCCCGCGAGCATCACGCCCGGAACATCGTTGCCGGGAAATGCGATCAAACGCTCGAGGGCGCCCGTGGCGAGAACCACCTTGCGCGCACGAATGACGCGCAGGCGCTCCTTCAGCCCTCCGCACTGCAGCCGCTCCTGCGGCGCGAGCCTCTCGAGCGCGCCGAACACGCCGTGTCCGTAGGCGCCGAGCACGGCCGTCTGCGTGAGGCAGCGGGCGCCTGCGAGCTCACCGAGCGCGCGACAGATTGAAAGGCGCCACTGCGACCAGCGTGGGTCAAGCAGCAAGCCGCCGCCGAGCGCCGCCTCCTGCTCGATGAGCAGCACGCGCAAGCCGCTGGCGGCGAGCCGATGCGCGGCGGCAAGGCCGGCGGGACCCGCGCCGATCACCAGCACGTCCGTGTGATCATGGAGGATCTCCGCAGGCCCGGCCTGCTCGCCGATGCGCGCCTCGAGCCTCCCCAGGCCCGCGGCCCTGCGGATCAGCGGCTCGTACAGCCGCTCCCACGCCCAGCGCGGCGCCATGAAGGTCTTGTAGTAGAACCCTGCCGGTAGAAAACGCCCGAGCGCGTCATTGACGGCCAGCAGGTCGAGGCGCAGCGACGGCCAGCGGTTCTGGCTCTCGACCACGAGGCCTTCCTCGAGGCTGAGCGTGGTCGCCAGCCGATTGGGCTCGCGCCCTTCGGCGCCGATGACATCGACCAGCGCGCACGGCTCTTCCGGCCCCGCCGTGACGATTCCGCGAGGACGGTGGTACTTGAAGCTGCGCCCGACGAGGCGCACGCCGTTGGCGAGCAGCGCGGAGGCGAGCGTGTCGCCGGCCAGGCCCTGCATGGCCCGCCCGTCGAAGCGAAAGCCGACCGGCGCCGTGGCGTCGGTCAACAGGCCGCGGCCGATGCGGCACGGACCGCGCATCAGCGCGCGAGCTCCTGCGGCAGCGATGGCTGCTCCTGGGGCGGCAGCACCGCGTGGATCTCGTGCGTGAGCGTATGACGCACGACCTTGAGGAGTCTGCGACAGCCTGCCACGTGCAGCCACCACTCGATGTGCCAGCCGCGCGGATTGCGACGCTCGTAGATGAAGCTCGTGAAGGCCTCGAGCGGCGCGTCGGCGGTGGGGCGCGCCTGACTGGCATCGCCGCGATAGCGGAACTCGACCTCATCGCGCTCGCCGCACCATGGGCAGGCAATTCTGAGCATGCTCGCTGGGCTCTCGCTGATCTCAGTGCAGATACGGGAACGGCCCCAGGCCGCGCTCATCGATGGTCCGCCCGGCCGCGAAGCGCCCGAGCGTGAAGTGAGCCGCCAAAGGATGGGGCGTGCCGCGCGCGATCAGATGCGCCGTCGTCATGCCGCCGGCGGGGATGGCCTTGAATCCGCCATAGCACCAGCCGCCATTCAGCACCAGGCCATCGAGCGGCGTGCTCGAGATGATCGGCGAGCCGTCCATGGTCATATCCATGACCCCGCCCCACTGCCTGAGGACCTTGAGCCGCGCGACACCCGGAAGCAGCGTCACGGCGGCGGCCGCCACCTCCTCCACCATGGGCAGCGTTCCACGCTGGCCGTAGGTGTTGTAGCCGTCGATGTGTCCGCCGAAGACGAGTCCGCCCTTGTCGGACTGGCTGACGTAGAAATGGCCGGCGCCGTAGGTGAGCACGACATCGAGCACCGGCTTCACGCCCTCGCTGACGAATGCCTGCAGGACGTGGGTCTCGATCGGCAGCCTGAGGCCGGCCATCGCGGCCAGGTGCGAGGAGTGCCCCGCGACGGCAAGGCATACCGTGTCGGCCGCGATACTGCCGCGGGTGGTCGCGACACCGATCACGCGCTCCCCGTCGCGCTTGAAGCCGGTCACCTCGCAGTGCTCGACGATGTCGACTCCGGCTTCCGACGCGCCGCGCGCGAAACCCCACGCGACCGCATCGTGGCGCACGGTGCCGCCGCGGCGCTGCAGGAACCCGCCGAGCACGGGGTAGCGGCCGTTGTCGAGATCGACCAGCGGCACGAGGGCCTTCACCTCCGCACGGGTGAGCGGCTCGGCATCCACCCCGAGGAGGCGCATCAGGTTCGCACGGCGCGTGAACAGGTCGCGCTGGGCCTCGGTATGAAAAAGATTGAGCGCGCCCCGCTGGCTCACCATCGCGTTGAAGTTGAGCCGCTGCTCGAGCCCCTCCCACAGTTTGAGCGAGAACTCGTAGAAGGGGATGTTCTGCGGCTGGAAGTAGTTGGAGCGGATGATGGTCGTGTTGCGGCCGACGTTGCCGAGGCCGATCGGTCCGCGCTCCAGCACCGCCACGTCGCTGATCCCGAACTGCGTCGCGAGATAGTAGGCGGTGGCAAGACCGTGACCGCCGCCGCCGACGATCACGACGCGGTAGCGCGGGCGCGGAGCGGCCTTCGCCCAGGCGGGCGACCAGCCGCGCTGCGCGCGCAGGCCCTCGCGCAGCAGCCTCCAGAGCGAGTAGCGGCCGCTCGAGGCACGGGGCGGAGTCGTCGGTGGAGACATCGTCGGTGCAGTCATCGCGTGCATGCCATGATAACGTGCGCCGGTGGCGAGCCTTCTGAAATCGTTGTGCCTGGCGGCGGTCGTCGCACTCGCCTGCTCACCCGCGACGGGCGCGGCGGTCGTGGTCTCATCGAAGCTCTCGAGCGAGTCGGCGATGATCGGGCAGATGATCCGCCTGCTGCTCAACGCCGGCGGGATCGCAACACTCGACCGCATGACCCTCGGGGCAACCCCGGTCGTGCGCAGGGCGCTCATCGCAGGCGAGATCGACGTGTACGTCGAGTACACCGGCAATGCCGGATTCTTCTTCAACCGGCCGGACGATCCGGCGTGGAAGGACCTGCGGCGCGGCTACGAGCTCGGTGCAAGTCTCGACTATGCCGCCAATCACATTGTCTGGCTCACCCCGGCCAATGCGAGCAACGCCTGGGCGCTCGCCGTACGGGACGATGTGGCGCAGGCCCAGCACCTGCGCACGATGAGCGACTTCGCGCGCTGGGTGTCGGCGGGCGGCCCGGTGGTGCTCGCCTGCTCGGCGGAGTTCGCCAATGCGGGCACCTTGCGCTCGCTCGAGAGAACCTACGGCTTCAAGTTGCGCTCGGATCAGCTGATCGTGCTCGCAGGGGGCGAGACGTCCGCCACGATCCGCGCGGCGGCGGCGCGCACCAACGGCACCAATACGGCGATGGTCTACGGCACCGATGGCGGCATCGTCGCGGCCAACCTGCAGGTACTCGAGGACGATCGGCACGACCAGCCGGTCTACGCTCCCGTGCCGACGATCCGCGAGGTCGTGCTGAGGGCGCATCCATCGATTGCCGCGCTGGTCAAGCCGTTGATGGAGAGCTTCGATCGCGACACGCTGCAGCGGCTCAACGAGCGCGTGCAGATCAACGGCGAGGCGCCGGAGTCCGTGGCCGCGGATTACCTGAAGGCGAAGGGCCTTCTGAAGTGAGGCTCGACCGCTTGGGGGCGCTGCTCGCCGTGGTCGGGGCCGCGGCGCTCGCGTTCCTGCCGTTCGTTCTCTACAAGTCGAACCGGATCGTGCCCGGTGAGCCTCGCGGGCTCCTCGAGGTGCTGCCGCTATGGCAGGCACTCGCCTGCCACGCGACGTTACTTCTCGCCGCCGCCGTCGCGCTCACTGTGTCGAATGCCCGCATCCGGCTCGCGGCAGCGCTCGCCGGCCTCGTCGCGGTGGCACTCGCGGCGGCCGCCGCCGGCGATGCCCTCACACCGTTGGGCAACAAAGTCATCCGCATCTCCCCCGGCGGTGCGTTCTGGGTGCTGCTCCTCGCGCTGGGCCTCATGGCGACCGATGCGATCACCCGCCTCAGGCCGGGACCGGCGCTGCGGGTGCTGCTGCTCGGGCTGTTCCTCGCGGCAGCGCTCGCCGTGCTGGCGCACGGCACGTTCGACAATCTGTCGGTGATGCGCGAGTACGCGGTGAACGCCGGCCGCTTCGCGCGCGAGACGCGTCAGCACATCCTGCTCGCGCTCGGATCGCTCGGCGCCGCGGTGCTCGTCGCACTGCCGCTCGGCATCCTCTGCCATCGTGTCCGCAGGGTGCGCGCCGGGATCCTGGCGGCCCTGAATCTCATCCAGACCATTCCCTCGATCGCGCTGTTCGGCATTCTCATGGCGCCGCTCGGCGCGCTCGCGGCCGCGGTACCGCTCGCCGGAGAGCTCGGCATCCGCGGCATCGGCACGGCGCCGGCGGCAGTCGCCCTGTTTCTGTACTCGCTGCTGCCCATCGTCGCCAACACCGTTGCCGGTCTCACGCGCGTCTCGCCAGGGGCGGTCGAGGCGGCGCGCGGCATGGGCATGACCCATTGGCAGGTGCTGACCGGCGTTGAGCTTGCGCTCGCGCTGCCGGTGATCCTGACCGGCATCCGCATCGTGCTCGTGCAGAACATCGGGCTGGTCGCAGTGGCCGCGCTCATCGGCGGGGGCGGCCTCGGCACGTTCATCTTTCAGGGGATCGGCCAGACGGCGATCGACCTGGTACTGCTCGGGGCCATTCCGACGGTCGCGCTCGCCTTCTCCGCCGCCGTGCTGCTCGATGCGCTCGTCGAGGTCATGGATCGGGTGCGCCAATGATCACCGTGCAGAATCTCACCAAGCGCTACGGGTCGACCACGGTCGTCGACGATGTGTCAATGCACATCGAGCGCAACTCGATCACCGTGATCGTGGGCACCTCGGGCTCCGGCAAGTCGACGCTGCTGCGCATGATGAATCGGCTGGTCGAGCCCTCGAGCGGCCGCGTGCTCATCGACGGGCGCGACACGGAGAGCGAGCCGGCCCATCTGCTGCGGCGGCGGATCGGCTACGCCATCCAGAGCCACGGCCTGTTCCCGCACCGCACGGTCGCCGAGAACATCGCGACGGTGCCGCGCCTGCTCGGCTGGGACGGCGCCCGCATCCGCGCCCGCGTGGAGGAGCTGCTCGGTATCTTCCAGCTCGAGCCCGCCGCGTTCGCCGGCAAATTTCCGCATCAGCTCTCCGGAGGGCAGCAACAGCGGGTCGGGGTGGCGCGCGCGCTCGCCGCGGAGCCGGCCGTGCTGTTGATGGATGAGCCCTTCGGTGCGCTCGATCCGATCATCCGCACCAAGGCGCAGGACGACCTGCTCGACATTCAGCGCCGCTTCGGCACGACGGTGGTCCTCGTGACCCATGACATCGATGAGGCGTTCCGTCTCGGCGATCGCGTCGCCGTCATGAGCCAGGGCCGGGTACTGCAGTACGACCGCCCCGCCGCGCTTCTCACGCACCCGGCCGACGCTCTGGTAACGCGCATGACGGGTAGCGCCGATCGCGCCATGAAGCTGCTGTCGCTGACCACCGCGGGCGAGGTTGCGCAGCCGGGCGTCTCGGAAGGTAGCCCCGTCCCCGCCTCGGCTTCGCTGCGCGATGTGCTGTCGGAGCTGGTGTGGCGGGGTGAGACGTCCGTCACAGTCGTCGGCGAGGACGGCAAGCCCCGCGGCTGTCTCACGGTCGCGGCTATCCTCGCCCATGGCCGGCCTGTCTGATGCCCCGGGTGGGCGCCATGATCCTGCGGGCTGCCGTCGTGGTGCTTCTCGTCGCCTTCCTGGCCGTGCCACAGCGCTTTGCCCCGCTCTTCGCACCCCTGACCCAGTACGGGGCCCCGGCCATCTACGACCAGGGAAACCTCCTCGCGCTCGCGCTGGCGCACCTCGGCACGGTATGCTGCGCCGCAGCAGCAAGCACGCTCGTCGCCGTCGGCCTCGGCATCCTCGTCACCCGTCCGAGCGGCGCCGAATTCCTGCCGCTATCGCGCACGCTGGTGAACATCGGCCAGACCTTCCCGCCGGTGGCCGTGCTTGCGATCGCCGTGCCTCTGGTGGGCTTTGGCGAGAAACCCACACTGATCGCGCTGTTCGCCTACGGATTGCTGCCGATCTTCGAGAACACCGTCGTCGGCCTCAAGACCTGTCCGCCGGCGGTGCTCGAGGCCGCGAGCGGCATGGGACTGAGCGCCCGCCAGCGCCTGATATCCGTGGAGCTGCCGCTCGCCCTGCCGCTGATCCTCGAGGGCATCCGGCTCTCGCTGGTCATCAACGTCGGTACCGCCACGATCGGCTCGACGGTCGCCGCCAAGGGGCTGGGAGAGGTGATCATCGCCGGACTGCTCTCCAACAACACCGCCTTCATCCTGCAGGGGGGGCTCGTGACGGGACTCATGGCCATCCTGCTCTATGACGCGTTGGCGGCGCTCGAGCGACGGGTCTGCAAGAGCGTGCGCGTCGATTGAGTTTGTCTCGGGGCGCCGTATTGTTGCTTATTTTCGCCGCCGCCTGAGTTCGCCACACTACTTGTCAAATCGCGACTCAGGTCAACATCGATGGGATCCGCGCACCCGGTTTTTTTGCTAACTTATAAGCGTATGAACGAAGTTCTGCCGCGCCGCATCGCACCCGGCGCGAGCGCAGCGAGCGGGCCCCGTCGCGGGCCGGCCGTGGAAATTCCCACGCTGCTGCTCATCTTCGCGACCTATGGTGGCTGGCTTGCGGTGACGCATGCCTACGGCCGCTGGCCGCTCGTCGTCGTGGCCCCGCTTGCCGCGCTGCTCGTCACTCTGCACAGCTCGCTGCAGCACGAGATCGTGCACGGGCATCCGACGCGCTCGCCCTCGCTGAATCGCTTGTTCGCGATCATTCCGCTGTCGCTGTGGCTGCCGTTCGAGCATTACCGGCACACACACACGGTGCACCACATCGATGAGCGCCTGACCGATCCGCTCGACGACCCGGAAACCTACTACTGGACCACGGAGCAGTGGGCGCAGCTGCGACCCCTCACTCGTTTCTTCCTCGTGATCCAGCAGACGCTCGCCGGACGCATCGTGGTCGGAGCGTTCTGGAGCATCGCCAAGTTCCTGCGCGCCGATTGGCGCGCGGTAGTCCGCAACGAGGCCGGCGTGCGCGCCTACTGGCTCGAGCATCTGCTGTGGTGCATCCCGGTGATCGCCTGGATCAAACTCGTCTGCGGGATGCCGCTGTGGCTGTATTTCCTGGCGGTGGTGATTCCGGCGAACGGCATTCTGCTCATCCGCTCATTCGCCGAGCATCGCGCCGAGCCCCAGGTGCGCCAGCGGATCGCGGTCGTCGAGGGCTCCTGGATCCTCGGTCCGCTGTTCCTCTTCAACAACCTCCACTCGCTGCACCACGAGGCGCCGGGCGTGCCCTGGTATCAGTATCCCGCCCGCTATCGGCGCATGCGCGAGCGGCTGCTCGCCGAGAACGGCGGTCTCGTGTATCGCTCGTATTTCGATGTCGCGCGCCGCTTCCTGTTCAGGGCGCACGATCGCTTGACGCATCCGACCGACCGCGCTCCGCGGCCCGCCTAACGCGGCCACTCGTAGCCGGCGGCCCTCGCCTCGCGCTCCCACTCGAGCAGCATCGCGTACGAGCTCTCCTCGACCTGCGCAAAACCCTCGAGCAGCAGCAAGTCTCCGAACGGCGCGAACCAGCGACGGGAGGCGGCGCTAGCGAAGGCGCGGCGCAGTCGCTCGATCATCTCCGCCGGCGTGCCAGCCGATGCCACGAACGCGGGCATCGGCGCAACCGCGGTCGAGTCGAGCACCCGCACCCCGGCCACGAGCTGGGGCGCGTGCCGCGCGATCAGCAGATGCCAGTAGGCATCCAGCGGTCCGATATCGATGCGCCCCTCGCGCACGCCGTCGAGAACGTTGCGCGCGGTCACGAGGTTCGCGTGCATCTCGCCGTAGAGCTCCGGGCGCTGTGACGTGCGGTAGGCGAGCAGATGGTGGCGGAACGCGTTGAATCCGGAGTGCGAGTGCGCGACCGTCCACCCGGCGCGTGCGCCGAAGGTGTCCTCGAGCGTGCGGTAGGGGGCAGTGGCGCGCACGATCAGATCGGAGCGGTACAGCGCGCGGCCTGCCGCCCACGACGCCCGTGGAATCGGCGCTGCGATCGGCACGACGGGCGCAAGCCGCATCGCAATCGGATAGCCGCACATGAGCACCGCCCCCAGATCCGGGCGCGACCACAGCTGCTCGAGCGGCCGCGGCGCCGGATACGGCACGTAGGTGAGCGGCACTCCGGCCTCGCGCGTGATGCGCTCGATGAGGGCGCACCACTGCGCCTCGACCTCCGGCGTGACCGAATACATGCGCGCATTCGCGATCCACTCGCTCAACGGCCGAGCTCTTCCTTGCGGCGCGCAACGTAGGCCTCGATCGCCTCCTTCACGGCGGGATCCAGCGGCGGCGGCACATAGTCGGTGAGCATCTTCTTCCAGATCCCCGTGGCCCGCTGCGTCGCATTGCGGGAGCCGGCCTCGGTCCAGCTTTCGAAGTTCGACCAGTCCGACAGCAGCGGCCGATAGAACGCGGTCTCGTAGCGGGCAAGGGTGTGGGCGGCGCCGAAGAAATGCCCGCCCGCCGCGACCTCCTTGATGGCATCGACCGCGAGATCCTCCTCCCCGAAGCTCGCCGGCTTGAGGATCGCCGCCCAGTTACGCAGCAGCTCGGCGTCGACCACGATCTTCTCAAGCGAGGCCGACAGGCCGCCCTCGAGCCAGCCGGCGGCATGATTGATCAGGTGGCTGTGACTCAAGATCGCCGCCTGCAGGGAGAACGCGGTCTCGTAGGTCGACTGCGCATCGACCACGGGCGAGGCATTCACGGCACTGGTGCGTACCGGCAGCTTCAGGCGCCGGCCGAGCTGTGCGCTTGCGAGCACGGCGTGCACGTACTCGGGTGTGCCGAACGCGGGCGACCCGGTGCGCATGTCGACGTTCGATGTGAACCCGCCCAGCACGCACGGAGTTCCCGGGCGCAGCAGCTGACACAGGGCGACGATCCCCAGCGCCTCGGCAGTCTGCTGCACCAGCGCACCGGCGAGCGTGACCGGGGCCATCGCACCCATCAGCGTGAACGGCGTGATCACGACGCACTGACCGTGGCGCGCCATGACCATGATGTTATCGAGGATCTCCTCGTCGACGCGCCGCGGCGAGTTGACGTTGGTCACGCTCATGAGCGTCGGACGCGCGGCCAGAGCCTCGACCGTGCAGCCGTGCTCGATGGCCGACATCGCGAGCGCGTCCTCGGCCTGCACCCCGCCGATGCCACGGGCGGCCCACACGATATCCGCGCACTCGATGTGCGCCTGATAGGTCGCCAGGTGCCGGATCGCCACCGGTACGTCCACCGGCTCCACGACGATGCCGCCTTGCCAGTGCAGCACGCCGAGCATGTGCGTGAGCTTCAGGATGTTGCGGAATGCCTCGAGATCCCCGTAGCGCCGGCCGCCCTCGAGGTCGTTGATGTGCGGAGCACCATGCACCGGGCCGAAATTCACCACGTCGCCCCCGACGTGCAGGTGCCGGTCGGGATTGCGCGCGTGGAGCACGAAGCTCGCGGGCGCATGCGCGAGCTGCGCCTCGATGAGATCGCGCCCGAGGCGGACCATCTGCGTCGCATCGTCGACCAGCGCGCCGCTCGCCCGGAACACCTCGCGCGCAGCGCTGCTGCGGATCTCGAGACCCGCCTCCTCGAGCACGCGAAACGCGGCGCCGAGAATGCGCTCGATCTGCTCGGCGGTGAACAGCTCGAGCGGCGGCCAGTGATTGCGCAGAGGCGGCAGCGGCGCGAGCGAAGGCCCGGTCGCGCGCGGCGTGCGTCCGCGCTCGCGGCGGCGGGAGCCTGCCGGAGCCTCGCTCACGGGGAGCCGCCCGCGGCTGGCGTGCCCGGCGCGCCGTTCAGCAGCGCGCGCAGCACCGCAACTTCGGAGGTGATCGCCGTGTGCAGCGCCGGGTCGAGGTCGGGCGCGAACAGCGGCGAGTGGTTCGAGGGCAGATTGACGCCGCGAGCCTGGGCATCGCGAAACGCCTGCGGGTCCGCGCCGCCGAGACTGAAGTAGAACCCCGGAATGCCCTGGGCGAGGAACACGGAGAAGTCCTCGGAGGCAGTTTCCGGCTCGGCGATCTCGATGTTCTCGCGGCCGAGCGCGCGTTCGAGCACGGCGCGCATGCGCTGCGCCAGCGCCACATCGTTGACGACCGCATCGGTGCTCTCGTAGTGCTCGATCGTGGGCGGGCTCGGCGCACCCCCCGCTTGCGCCTCCGCGTTGCTGATGCGGGTGATGGCTGCGAGCACCTGTCTGCGCACCTCGGGCCTGTACGTGCGCACCGTCAGACCGAGTTCGGCGTCATCGGGAATGATGTTGTTCTTGGTTCCGGCGTGCAGATAGCCGACGGTGACGACCGCTACCTCTCCCGGCTGCACCTCGCGCGAGGCGATGGTCTGCAGCGCAAGCACCGTGCGCGCGGCGATCACGATCGGATCGACGGTCGTGTGCGGCGCCGACCCGTGGCCGCCCTTGCCGTGGATCGTGATGCGCACCGAGTCGCTGTTGGTCGACATGATCCCGGGAACGATGGCGAGCTTGCCGGCCGGCTGGCGGTTGCCGACGTGCAGCGCCACGATCACGTCCGGCCGCGGGAAGCGCGTGAGCAGGCCGTCCTTCACCATCCAGCCGGCGCCGCTGATCGTCTCCTCGGCCGGCTGCCCGATGAGCACGAGCGTTCCGTGCCAGCTCGCCCTGCTGCGCGCCATGAGCTCGCCCGCCGCCACGAGCGCGCTCATGTGCAGATCATGCCCGCACATGTGCCCGACCGGCACATCGCGGCCCGCATCGTCGTGGGCGTGGACCTTGCTCGCGTACGGGAGTCCCGTCTTCTCCTCCACCGGCAAGGCGTCGAGCTCGGTACGCAGCATCACCGTCCGGCCGGCCCCGTTCACGAGCACCGCGACGACTCCCGTACGGCCGACGTGCTCGGTCACGGTGAACCCCACGGCGCGCAGGCGCTGCGCAAGCTTCGCGGCGGTCTGCGTCTCCTGCCCCGAGAGCTCCGGATGCTGGTGCAGGTCGAGATACAGCGCACGGGCTGCGGGGTAGACATCATCGACCTCGTTCGCCGTCACCGCTCTGCACAGCGAGAGTGCAGCCGCGACGACGGCGCCGCACACCATCGCTCGCCTGCCTACCTTACGCATCGGGTCGATCTCCGGGCTGCTCGTCCGCAGCGCCCATTGTGCCGCAACTTCGATATCATGCGCCGAAGTTCCAAGGACCCCCAATGAGCGATGCCAAGATCATCTATACGCTGACCGATGAGGCGCCCGCGCTCGCGACGTACTCGCTGCTGCCGATCGTCCAGACCTTCGCCAAGCGCGCGGCCATCACGGTCGAGACCCGCGACATCTCACTCGCCGGCCGCGTGCTCGCGAATTTTCCGGAAGGGCTCACGCCGGCGCAGCGCCAGAGCGATGATCTCGCCGAGCTCGGCGCGCTCGCCAAGACGCCCGACGCCAACATCATCAAGCTGCCGAACATCAGCGCATCGATTCCGCAGCTGAAGGCCGCGCTCGCGGAGCTCAAGGCGCAGGACTATCAGGTGCCGGACTACGCGGACGAGCCCCGCGATGACTCGCAGCGGGCGGTGAAGGCACGCTTCGCCAAGGTGCTGGGCAGCGCCGTGAACCCGGTCCTGCGCGAGGGCAACTCCGACCGCCGCGTCGCCAATGCCGTCAAGCAATATGCGAAGCACCATCCGCATTCGATGGGCGCCTGGAGCGCGGCCTCGAAGACCCACGTCGCGCACATGAGCGGCGGCGATTTCTACGGCAACGAGCAGTCGGCACGCATCGCGAAGCCGGGGACGCTGCGCATCGAGCACACGGACCGCGCCGGCAAGGCCACTGTTCTCAAGGAGTCCGTCAAGGTGCTCGCGGACGAGCTCGTGAGCTCGACGTTCATGCACGTGCGGGCGCTGCGCGAATTCTACGAGCGGGAGATCGAGGACGCCAAGAGCCAGGGCCTGCTGCTGTCGCTGCACCTCAAGGCCACGATGATGAAGGTGTCCGATCCGATCATGTTCGGACATGCCGTCAGCGTCTATTACAAGGATGCCCTCGCCAAGCATGCCGCCGTCCTCAAGCGGCTCGGGGTCGATCCGGACAACGGGATCGGCGATGTCTACGCGAAGATCCAGGCGCTCCCGGCGGCAGAGCGGGCGGCCATCGAGGCCGATCTCAAGGCAACCCAAGCGGTGCGCCCACCGCTTGCGATGGTGGACTCGGACAAGGGGATCACCAATCTGCATGTGCCGAGCGATGTCATCATCGATGCCTCCATGCCGGCGGCAATCCGTGCGTCGGGCCGCATGTGGGGCCCGGACGGCAAGCTGCACGACATGAAGGCGCTGATTCCCGATCGCTGCTACGCGGGCATCTATCAGGCGGTGATCGATGACTGCAAGGCACGCGGCGCCTACGACGTGCGCACCATGGGCAATGTGTCCAATGTCGGGCTCATGGCGCAGGCGGCCGAGGAGTACGGCTCGCACGACAAGACCTTCGAGATCGCCGCCGACGGCATCGTGCGGGTGGTCGACGGCGAGGGGCGGGTGCTCACCGAGCACCAGGTGAGCCAGGGCGACATCTGGCGCATGTGTCAGACGAAGGATGTCGCCATCCGGGACTGGGTGAAGCTCGCAGTGAACCGGGCGCGCGCGACGGGGTCGCCTGCCATCTTCTGGCTGGACGAGCAGCGTGCCTACGATCGCAACGTGATCGAGAAGGTCCGCCGCTACCTGCGCGACCACGACACGAGCGGCCTCGACATCCGCATTCTCGCGCCGGTCGCGGCGATTGGAGCGACGCTCGAGCGGCTGCGCGCGGGCACCGACACCATCTCCGTGACCGGCAACGTGCTGCGCGACTATCTCACCGATCTGTTCCCGATCCTGGAGCTCGGCACCAGCGCCAAGATGCTGTCCATCGTGCCGCTGCTGGCCGGCGGCGGGATGTACGAGACCGGTGCCGGCGGCTCGGCGCCCAAGCACGTCCAGCAGTTCCTCGAGGAGGGCCACCTGCGCTGGGATTCCCTCGGCGAGTTCCTCGCGCTGCAGGTGTCCATCGAGGATCTGGCACGCAAGAGCGGCAATGCGAAGGCAGCATGCCTCGCGCGCGCGCTGGATGCCGCCAACGGCAAGATCCTCGAGAACGACAAGTCACCCTCGCGCGACGTGGGTGAGCTCGACAACCGCGGCAGCCACTTCTACCTCGCGCTCTACTGGGCACAGGCCCTCGCGGGGCAAAGCGAGGATGCGGATCTCAGCGCGCGCTTCGGGCCCGTGGCCCAGGAGCTGGCCCGCAACGAGCAACGCATCGTTGCCGAGCTCAATCAGGCGCAAGGCCGGAGCGTCGACATCGGCGGCTACTACCACCCGGACCCGGTCAAATGCCGCGCCGCAATGCGCCCGAGCGCGACGCTCAACTCCATCCTGAGCACGCTCGGCTAAGGACGGCAGTGGCCATCAGCGCTGCAACGGGCCGGTCACCGCATCCGCCCGGATGAGGCTCCACTCGGTGAGTGCCACGTAGCCGTCGGCGACCGTCACGACGAGCTGCAGGCCGCTTGCGTGCACGACCGTGCCCGCCGGCATCTGATGCGCCTCCGTCCAGCCGACTGCCCGTCGCACGTGGAGCGCGGCGCCGTTGAGGTGAGCCAGACACTCCAGGGGCCCGAAGGCGCGCACGCAGCGCAGCACCTGCTCCGTGCTCTGCGAGAAATCGAGCCTGCGCTGCGCATCGCTCCAGGGCGGGTGGTAGCTGCCTGCCGTCTGCGGCGTCGCGTCGTTCCAGCAGGCGAGGAAGCGCGGTGCGATCCGTGCACACAGGCGCCGCATCGCGAGCTGGACCTTCAGATCGAGACTGTCGTGATCCTCATCGGGCGATAGCGGGAACTCGATTCGATGCAGCACGTCGCCCGAGTCGAACTCATGCTCGAGCTTGTGGCAGGCGACACCCCAGGTGGCGGCGCGCTCGGCTTGATGGGGGTGTCGGCGTGTTGTCTTTGGTAACGGATTGTCACGCCCAGCGCGCGCGCACGAACTCGATGGCACGCTCGGCCTCGCGGTGCAGCTCCTCCTCGAGCTGCCGTGCGCGGCCCATGTCGCCCGCACGCGCGGCCTCCTCGAGTCGCCCCGCCGCAAGACTTGCCGGATTCGCGCGGATGTTTGCGGTCGAGCCCCGCAGCCGATGCGCCGCCCGCCGCACCGAGCCGAGATCGCCTCGCTCGAGTGCCGCACGGATGTCGCGCAGTGCCTCATCACCGGAATCGATGAAGACCTGAATCAGCTCGCGCTCGAATGACGCATCGCCACCTGTCACCTGCTCGAGCTGGGCGAGATCGACCGGCGTCTGCCCGGAGGCATCGCGCGTGCGAGGGGCAGCAGGCTCCCCGCCGACGGATACCGCGCCGGAGGCTTGCATCGTACCCAGGTGGCGCGCGAGCAGCTCCCCCAGGTGCACGCGGTCGAAGGGCTTGGTGAGGTAGCCGTCCATTCCGGCCTCGAGGCACTGGCGATCAGCGCCGCGCATGGCATCGGCCGTGAGGGCAATGATGGGAATGTGCGCACCGACCGACTCGCGGCGCCGAATCTCCCGCGCCGCCTGATAGCCGTCCATCACCGGCATCTGACAGTCCATCAAAATCAGCGCATGGGACCCGGACTCCCACGCCGCGATTGCCTCGACGCCGTTCGCGACGATCTCGACGGCGTAGCCGAGCTTCTCGAGCGAGGCCCGCGCGACTTTCTGGTTCACCGGGTTGTCCTCGGCGAGCAGGATGAGTCCGCGCGCCGTCGTCGTCGGTGCGCCCGCAGTGATCCCGGTCGTACGCGCGCCCTCGGCCGCGACGCCGTGGGGCCCACCGAGCAGGCCGCTCACGCATGTCCGCAGGCTCTCGCGCGCCACGGGCTTGGACAAGCACGCGGCAAGACCATAGTGCGCGGCCTCCTCCGCCACCTGTGCGCGGTGGGTCGTCACGAGGACCAGGCGTGTCCGGGCCCAGCGCCCGTCGCGCCCGATCCGCTTGCCCAGATGCAACCCGTCGCAGCCCGGCATCAGGTGATCGAGCAGCATGATATCGAACGGCGTGCCCTCATCGAGCGCGCGCTGCAGGCAGCGCAGCGCGCTTGACTCATCCTCCGCTCCGCAGGTGCGCAGGCCGAGCTCGCGCAGCTGTTGCATCAGCACTTCGCGGTGCGCGGCGTTGTCATCGACGACGAGCGCGTGCCTGCCGCGAGCGCATTCCAGCTCCACCGGAGCCCTCGCCGCCGCATCGCGCGGCACGCCGAGCCGTGCCGTGAACCAGAACACCGACCCCTGCCCCTCGATGCTGCGCACGCCGGCCTCTCCGCCCATGAGCGTGACGAGGCGACGCACGATCGACAGGCCGAGTCCAGTGCCGCCGTAGTCGCGTGTCGTCGAGGCATCGACCTGCGAGAACGGCTGGAACAGCGCCTCGATCCGATGTGCCGGGACGCCGATGCCGGTGTCCCGCACTTCGCACCGCAGCAGGATGCTCGCGGCATCGCTCGCCTGCGGCGTCAAAGTGACCGATACCTCTCCCTCGCGGGTGAACTTGATCGCATTGCTGCCGAGATTCAGCAGCACCTGACGCAGACGGCCGGGATCGCCGACCAGGCGTTCCGGAACGCGGGGATCGACGCTCACGATGAGCTCGAGGCGCTTCGCGGCAGCCTGCACCGCGAGCAGCTGGGCGACGTCGTCCACGGTCTTGCGCGGATCGAGCTCGATTTGCTCGAGATCGAGCTTGCCGGATTCGATCTTCGAGAAGTCGAGGATGTCGTTGATGATCGTGAGGAGCGCCGTGGCCGAGGCGTGGATCGCCTGCGCATAGTCGCGCTGGGTCGCATCGAGCGCGGTCTCGCACAGCAGATCCGTCATTCCGATCACGCCGTTCATCGGCGTGCGGATCTCGTGGCTCATGTTCGCCAGGAACTGCGACTTCGCATGGGCCGCGAGCTCCGCCCGGTCCTTCGCCTGCACGAGCTCTCGATTGGCGCTCTCCAGATCGCGGGTGCGCGCGGCGACCTGCCGCTGCAGCGTGAGCGCAAGGCGGCGCAGATGCACCACGCGCCAGCGGAACACCGCGGCACCGAGGAGCAGCGCGACCGCAAGGCACAGCAGCGCGAACCAGACGGTCTGGTAGACATGCGGCCGAACGGTGAAGGGAAAGGCCGCCTCCGTCCTGCTCCACACACCGTCGCTGTTGCTGGCGATGACCCGGAACACATAGTTGCCCGGGGGCAGGCGCGTGTAGTAGGCCGTGCGCCGCGTGCCGGCATCGATCCAGCTCTTGTCGAGTCCCTCGAGACGGTATTTGAACAGCATGTACTGCGGCGCGAGCAGGCTCAGGCCTGCGTAGTCGAACTGCCACTGCTGCTGCGATGGGCCGATCTGCATGCCCGGATCGAGCTTCAGCGGCTTGCCGTCAACCGCCACCTGCTCGATGCGCACCGGTGGCGGCGTGCCGTTGACCACAATGTGCGCCGGATCGACGCGGACGACGCCGCGGATGCTCGGTAACCACAGCAGTCCGTCCGCCGTGCGGCAGCCCGGAAGCGTGTTGCCACCCGCGAACTCAGCGGCGCGCAGGCCGTCGGCCAACCCGTAGCTGTGGAAGGGAGGCATGACGGCGCCGCCGGCTGCCCACTCATTCAGCGCCGCGCGACTCACCGCAACCAGCCCGTGATTCTGGGTGATCCACAGCTGCTGAGCGTCGTCCTCCAGAATCTGCAGGACGGCTTCCTTCAGCGGACCGGGGTGCTGCGCGAGCGAGATGATCCTTCCGTTGCGCCACAGCGCGAGCCCGTCGATGGTTCCGAGCCAGATCGCACCGCGCTCATCCTCGTGCATCGAGATCACCCAGTCGGCCGGAAGCCCTTCAGCGCGCCCGAAATGGCGGGTCCCGTCCGTGCCGATCCGGAACAAGCCGGCCGTCTCGGTGCTGACCCACAGGTTGCCCGCGTGATCCTCGTACAAAGTGCTCACGGCGACGCGGGGCAGATGCAGCCGCTCGCCCATGGGCGTGGCCACGGTGCCCTCGATGACATCGAGGCCGGAGTTGTGACCGATCCAGATGCGGCCGGTGCGATCCTGCAGGATCGCGGTCACGGTCGCTCCCGCGGCCGCATCCGGTAAGGCGATGGGCGAGCCGACCGACTTGTCGAGCCGGAAGGCGCCCGCACCGTCGGTGCCGATCCACACACGGCCCTTGGAATCCTCCAGCACCGCACGCACGCGCACCGACTCATGAGGTCGCGGCAGCGCGATGTGCTGCACGACGCCGTGCGCATAGCTGCTCAGGCCTGCGTCGGTCCCGATCCACACCCCGCCGGCGCGACGCGGGGCGATGCTCCAGGCGACATTGCCCCGCAGTCCCTCGGACTCGCCGATGGGCGCGAACTTGCCGTCCCTCAGGCGCAGCAGTCCGGCACCCGCGCTGCCGATCCACAAGCTCCCCTCATCGTCCTCGAACAGCGCGCGCACATCGGTTCCGGCCAGACGGCCCGAGTTGAGCGAGGCGAAGGCATCGTCCCGAAAGCGCGTGAGCCCGCCGGCGCGCGTGCCGATCCACAGATTCCCGTCGCGATCGCTGATGAGCGAGCGGACCCGTGAGCCGAGCTGTCCGGGTCCGGCCAGCCTTTCGAGGCGCTCAGCGACGCGGCGGTAGAGGGCACCACTGTGGGTCCCGAGCCAAAGCGTGCCCCGCGCGTCCTCGTGCATCGCCATCACTACGTCGTCGGCACTGTCCGAGCCGAGCGATACGGAGGTGAAACGGCCGCCGACGAGGCGCTGCAATCCCCCAGGGTCGGTCCCGACCCACACCGTATCGGACCGATCGACGAGGACGGAGCGAATGACGCTGCTACTGAGTCCTTCCTTGGTTCCGAAGGTCTGGTCGCCGGCCGCTGTGAGCCGGAACAGGCCGACCTCGGTGCCGATCCAGATGCCGCCCGACGGATCTTCCGCGATCGCATTGATCTGCGCATCGCGCAGCGCCGCAACCCGGTCGTAGTGCCGGAAGACACCCCGCTCCATGAGGGCGAGTCCAGTGCGCGTGCCGATCCACAGCCGCCCGCTGCGATCGACGTGCAGGACCGTTATGTACTTGTTCGGGATGCCGGGCGTGGTCTCGGTGTCGAACACCACGAAGCGCCCGCCGTCGAAACGGGCCAGCCCTTCTTGAGTTCCGACCCAAAGGTAGCCGTCAGGCGTGCGCGCGATGGCCTGAGCCGAGGTCTGCGGCAGCCCCTCCGCCGCCTGCCAGCGATCAAGAACGTACTGGCTCGGAAGCAGCTTCGGATCGAGCGCCTGCGCAGTGTGCGGGCAAAGAACGCCCAGCGCGAGCACCCACAGCCCGACGCCCAGGCGGGCCGCCCGCCGCTCGCCTGGCACCCCGTGCCAACCGCTTTTGCCCATCCGTCCTCCGCGAACCGCGAGGCAGAGGATTTAACGGCTGGAAAATCCGAGGCTTGAGCCCGTCTCAGTCGAATTCCGTCGGCAGGTCGCGATGTTCGTGGTGGCGGAACATGCGCTCGATCTGTGCGGCCGTGGTGCGGCCCAGCGACAGCTGGGGGAGCGCATCTTTGGCGAAAAATGCGACGTCCGTCGTTTCCTCGCTCGTGCGCGCCGCACCACCGGTGATCTCGCAGAGGAAGAACAGCTTGTAGATAGAGTGCGGGTGCCGCCGCGGATGGCCGCTCTTGCGGTAGTCGACGACGGCGACGAGCTTCAGGGCCGCCGCCTGGAAGCCCGATTCCTCGGCCATCTCGCGCACGACGGATTCCGAGGCCGACTGATTCACATCGGCCCAGCCGCCGGGCAGTGTCCAGCCGCCGTCGCTCGCCTCACGCACCAAGAGCACCTTGTCAGCGACGAATGCGGCGCCGCGCACATCGACCTTGGGTGTCGCATAGCCCGTGTCGCGCTCGAACAGCTCCAGTACCCGCTCGAGATCGCTCGCCGACCCCTGCGCCATGAGCGCGGCGGCGAGCTCGCGCACTCTGCGAAAACGCTGCAGGTCGAACGGATCCTTACTGAAGGCGAGACCGGTCTGCGCGATCGCCTGCAGCTCGCGCACGATCGTCAGCCAGCCCGGCTCACTCATCGGCGTTGAATCGATGCGTGCTCACGTACGGTCCGGGATCCTGCTGCAGGGCGGCTTCCCACAGCCGGCGCGGGACGTGACTCTTGAGGCGCTCGATGAGACAGTTCGCAACGTCGTCGTTGATCTCATGGCCCACGAAGGGCAGCACGTCGGCGGTGATGTCAGCGCCGCGCGCAACCAGCAGCTGCGCCGCAAGCACCGTGTGCGCATACGGAATGACGGCGTCCGCTCGGCCATGCAGCAGGTGCAGTGTCACATGCTGCGGCGGGCGCTCCGGCGGCCGGGCAAAGCGGCCTGCGATCGACACGATGCGCCCAGCCGGAGCATCGCTCGTGCGTGCCGATTCCAGCGCCATGATGCCGCCTTGCGAGAACCCGACCAGCGCCGTCGCCTCGACAGTGAGGTTCGCTGCCCGCTGCCACTCCCGGACACTCGCCCTGAACAGCGGCAGCGCCGCGGCAACCCGGGCAGGCCGGTTGTCCTCGGTGATGCCCCGAATCGAGAACCACTGCCGCCCGGTGCCGATATCCGATGCATGCGCGCCGGGGACGCTCACGACGAATGCATTCGGAAACTCCGCGGCGAGCCGAGCGCCGAGCGGCGCCAGATCCTCGGGTACGCCGCCCACGCCATGAAACAACAGCACCAGCTGTTCCGCGGCCGCCCGTGGCCGCTGCAGCACGAGCGAGCTCCTCTCAGTCATCGCAGTCTGCGCTGATGCAAGCGACAGCCCTCTTGTCGTGGCGGCAGTCCCGGGTCAGTCTACCGCCACACGTGGCCGAGCTCGATCACATCATGCTCCTGTGCGATCCCGAGGCTGAGAGAGCGGCCGGCGCATTGCGGCGACTCGGGCTTACGGAGGGCACGGGCAACGAGCACCCCGGACAGGGCACGGCCTGCCGGCGCTTCTTCTTCGAGAACGCGTACCTCGAGCTCGCCTGGGTTCGTGACCCCATCGAGGCGCAAAGCGCGCTGGCGAGCCCGACCCGACTGTGGCAGCGCTGGTCGCGGCGGGGCAGCGGCGCGCATCCCGTCGGCATCGCGCTGCGCGCGAGTCCCGGGTCCGATGCGAGCCCGTTCGAGGCCTGGCGCTATTGCCCGAGCTATCTGCCGTCCGGCGCTGCGATCGAGATCGCGCGTGACACACCGCTCGAGGAGCCGGAGCTCTTCTATCTGGGCTTCCAGCGCGGGCGTGCCCGGCGGGGACTCGAGCCGACGGCGCACCGCATTCGCGCGAGCAACCTGACGCAGGTCGACGTCGGTGTGCCGGCGGGCGAGCGCTCAGCGGCGGCGGCGCGGCTCGAGAGCCTGGGGCTCGTCCACTTCGCCACCCGCGAGAGCCCGATCCTGGCACTGACCTTCGATCATGCGGTGCGTGGCGGGCGGGCCGATCTGCGGCCCGATGTACCGTTGATCGTGGATTGGTGAGTGTGCCGCACCGCGTTCGGCCCGGTACGCCGACCAGCCTCAGCCAATGAGGCCGTCCTGGCACAGGTGCAGCTCGCAGAACTGGGCGTAGGAGTCCGCGAGGTCGTAGCTGATCGGGCCGCGGGCCTGGGTCCAGCCGCGACCCACCTCCGCGATCCTGAACTCGAACCCACCGACCGGCTCGATCCGTACGCGGTGCTCGCGGCCCGTGACCGGATTGACGATCGGCTCGCCGCGCTGCTCGATGTAGCCGCAGACCCTGAGGCGTGCGCGGCGCTGCTCGATGTCCACCGTGATATCGATGTCCGCGAAGACCGGCTCGTGAACCTTGGACAGTGTGGCGGCAAAAACCTGGAACACGGTTGCGCCCGGCTTGGTGTCCTCGCCGCTCATGATGCGCAGCAGCGCCGCGCGCTGCGCGCTGTCGGCACGACGGTCGATGATCTGCAGCGCCTCACCGTTGCCCTCGTGGATCGCCTTGGGATAGCGCAGGATCGAGGCGGCGCGCAGACCGTCGAGCCGCGTGTCGCCGTGATAGCCCGCATCGATCTGGAAGCCGACGACCGCCCGGCAGGTCCCGTCGGTGGGCAGCGCGTTGAACTGGCAGGGGCAACCGTAGGAGCAGTTGCAATTGCCGAACTCGCGCCCGTGCAGCTCCCACCTGATGTCGGTCAATCGCCTCTCCGCCTCAAACGAGGCTCCCCGCCCGATTTTGTATCATAGCCGCCGGTAGCCGCGCCACGAACGCCCCATCGCCCCGAGCGCCGCGAGACCCGAGAGCAGCAGCGGCAGGCCGGCCGGCAGCGGCACCGGGTCGACCGCGACGCCGCGCAGCACCTGACCGAGAGCAGCGGTCTGCAAGGTCGTGAAGTCCTCGCCGTTTACCTGCGAGACCTGCGTATCCGCGAGCACGTCCGTGATCGCGACCAGCTTGTTGGGATCCGCACCTGCATCGCCGAGCGTGCTGCCGATCGTCGAGGTGATCGCAAAGAGGGTGACAGTGCCATCGGTATTGACTCTGCCGGTGAGGTTGCGCAGCCCATCGGTCATGGTCGTCACCGAATCGCCGGCGAGGTTGCCCGCCGGCCCGTCCGCCCCGTTGACCGTGTAGGCGGTGCCGATCAGTGAGCCGCGCAGCGTGTAGTCAAGCTGCCAGGCGCCCCCGACCAGACTCCACTTCTGCAGGCCGCCCGCCTCGAAGGGTGTGGTCGAGAAATCGTTCGTGCTCCCCGAGCCCTCATCGGTGACATAGAGCGTCGTGGCGTTGGCGAAGAACAAGCCAAATGGATGATAAACCGGTGCCGCCGCCGTCGGCGTCGCCCGTGCCAGAGTGGTCGAGAACCCCGGCAGAATACTGACCGGCGTTGTCGTCGTACCGGAGTTGCCAGAGCCGGCCGTGGGCAGCGTTCCCGCGGTGCCTACCTGGTAGACGGTGTCGATGCCGTTGCTGCCGCTGCCCTTGGTGACATAGAGCGTGTTGTTGAAGACGGTCAGGCCGCGATAGTTGCTGTCCTTGGAGGTCTTGTCGGCCGTATAGCCGTTCTGCGCGATGCTGTACGCGCCGATGGCATTCACGTTGGTATCGTTCTCGCCGGGGGCGATCAGCTGCACGCCGTTGCCGTTGGTGACAGCCGTGCTGCCATTACCGTTGCCGGCGTTGCCGGCCGCATAGTAGCTGCCGTTCGAGCCGAGCAGCACCGCCCGGCCATTGTTGCCGGAATAGGCACCCGAGAGACTCTGCAGCACGCCGTTGGTCGACAGATTGAACTGGATGACGCCCCGCTGCGTCGGGGTCTGAATGTCGGTGTTGCCGGCCTCGCTCCCAGTGAAGGAGTTCGAGTTCGAGACATCGAGCGCACCGAGCGTCGGGGTGTTATAGGCCATGAACGTGAGCGACTGGCCATCGGGCGTGAAATTCAGCGCCAGCTCGGATTTGGAGGAGAAGCTGGTCACGGCGCTGATACCCAGTGCAGCCGCTGCGGAGGTCACGTTCACCGATGCGTCGGTGAGTCCGGTCGTCGTGTTCACGGCCGAGATCGTGATCGCGGAAGTGATGCCGAGGTTGCCGTCATTGGCGCCGCTGCCGGGCACACCCGCCGTCGTCTTCAGGCTGTTGTTCCAGACGTTCAAGGAGCAGTCAGCGTTGCCGCAGAAGGCACTCGCCGCGGTGGTCAGGGTATTCGTCGACAGACCGGTGGTGGCGCTCCCGAGCGGCAGCAGCGTGCCGGTGCTGAAGTTTGGATCGAAGTACGTGCTGCTGCTCACGAAGACATCCGTGCCCTCGTAGGCCGCGAGTTGGGCGCGGGCCGGCGCGGCGAGAGTCAGTCCGGTGCTCAACGCAATCACTGCCAGTGCGGTATTCCGATGATTCATGGGGCGAGGACCTGTTTTGATTGGTGTTCGTGCGCGACGTGCGCGAGACTCGTCGGAATTGTGCAGCGCCGAAAATTGCAGTTCCGTGGCGGACTGATGACAGTGCCACCCTCGGGATCTACGGATGAGTCGCGTGCTGCGGCAACTCGTCGCGGACCGGCGCCCAGTCCGCGTTGGACTTGATCCACACGTGCATCTCCGGAGCCGGCACGCCCGGTGTATCAATCGCACCGAGGGGGACGCCGCGCCACTGCGGGCGGCCCGAGGGCTCGTACCACAGCGGCGAGCCGCACACCGCACAGAAGACTCGGAGCCCGTGTCCCGAGTTGTATTTGGTCACCCGGGCGCTCGAGGGCCCAAGTGTGAAGTGAGCGGTCTCGATCAGGCCCCAGGCAGCTGATGCCGTACCAGAGAATTTTCGGCAGTGGCTGCAATGACAGTAGCGGGGCCGGAGTATCGGGCCGGCGATCTCGTAGGTGACGCCCCCGCAGAGACAGCTTGCCTTCATGTTCCGGTGGACTCCCGGTCACCGCGCGGTGGAAGATGATCCCACGGAGGGGGGTCAATTGAAACGACACCGGACGTTTGTCAGCTGCCGGGTTTGCGGAGCGGCGCTTGCGCTGTGCGCGCTCGGCACCCACGCCGCCGACCGGGATCGACTCGGCGCCCTGGGCCTGTTCGACGGACAGACGGATGTCGGCAGCGTGATCCCGCCAGGCAGCGCCCGCTATGACCCCGGAACCGGCGTGTATAGCCTCACCTCCGCCGGCGCCAACACCTGGTATCACGTCGATGACTTCCACTACGCCTGGAAGCAGGCCTCGGGCGACCTCGCCCTCACGGCGGATATCTCCTTTCCGCCGCAGACCTACGCTCACGATCCCAACCCGCATCGCAAGGCCCTGCTGATGTTTCGGCAGACCCTTGATGCCGGCGGCGCCTACGTCGATGTCGCGCAACACGGGTCGGGGATGACGGCGCTGCAGTATCGCCGGGTGCGCGGCGCCAACACCGAGGACATCGAGCTCAACATCGACGCCCCGAGAACGGCGCGCCTCGAGAAGCGCGGCGATACCTTCACGCTGTACCTGTCCATGCGCGGCGAGCCTCTGCATCAGGTGGGTGCCAGCGTCGGGCTGCATCTCAAAGAGCCCTTCTACGTGGGACTCGGCGCCGTTTCGCACGATGTGAGCACCACCGACACGGTCAGGTTCTCGCGGGTCGCGCTGGAGCCGCTGCGCCCGCAGGCGCCGGATCTGCGGCTCGTCCAGTTCAGCACGCTGCGGACGGTGCAGATCGAGGATCAGTTCCGCCGCGCCGCGGTGATCCGCACGGTGCCGGCGTACATGCAGTGCGCCAATTGGGCGCCCGACCGCAAGAGCATCTACGTCCACGAGGAAGGCCGGATCCTGAAGGTGCCGTACCTGACGCCGGATGCCGGCGGTGTCCCGCAGAGAATCGACACCGGAGGGCTCACTGGGTGCTCGGGAAACTTCGGCCTCTCGCCCGACGGCCGCTCTCTGGCAGTGAGCTGCGTTGCGATGCAGGGCGGACCGCACCAGGTCTACGTGCTGCCCGCTGGCGGCGCCGGTACCCCCCGTGCCGTCACGACAGGTGCGGTGTCCAGTTTCTTTCATGCCTGGTCGCCGGACAGCCGGACCATCGCCTTCACGCGCGGCAGTGCGGACAAGGCCGACATCTTCGTCATCCCCGCCGCGGGCGGCTCGGAAGTGCGGCTGACGCACGACACGCTCAACGATGGACCGGACTACACCCCGGACGGCAAATACATCTACTTCGACTCGTCGCGCTCGGGCACGCTGCAGATCTGGCGCATGCTCGCGGACGGCTCGCTACCCGAGCAGCTCACCGACGACGACCATCTCAATCACTCGCCCCACGTGTCACCGGACGGGCGCAACGTCGCCTTCCTCAGTCAGGCGCCTGGCGCGGGCTCGGGCACGACGCTGACCGCCCTCGAGGTCATGGGGGCGGGCGACGGGCTCATTCGCACCGTGGCCGAGTTTCAAGGCAACCGCGGCAGCTTCTCCATGTATGGCTGGGGCGATGCCAATCATGTGGCGTTCGTGAGCTATCAGCTCCTGCCTGCACACGATGGCATCGATGGAGGGAGGTAGGATCTCGTGAGACACGGCACCGAAGCGCTCGCGCTGCTGGGACTTGCCGCGGGCCCCTTGTTCGCCCAGGGAGCCACACGCCCCCCGATCACCGGTGTTTCGCATATCGCCGTCTACGGCGCGGATGCAGTCAAATCCGAGCGGTTCTATGTGCACGACCTCGGTGGCCACAAGGGGCCCGATGCGGAGCAGTCACGCGGCGTACGCTACTACTTCTCGCCGACGCAGTTCATCGAGGTGCTGCCCCTGCCGCAGGGAAGCAAATCCATCAATCGCCTCGACCACGTCGCATTCACGACCTCCAATGCGGAGGGGCTGCGCGGCTACCTCGCAGCGAAGAAGCTGACCGTCCCGATGCAAGTCGACCGCGGCAGCGATGGCAGCCAGTGGTTTGCGGTGCTGGATCCCGAGGGCAACAAGATCGAGTTCGTGCAGCCCCCCGACAAGCCGGCGGCGGTTCCGACGAACGCGCTGTCGAGCCACATCATTCATGTGGGCTTCATCGTGCACAACCGCGCGCTCGAGGACGGCTTCTTCCGCAGCGTGCTCGGCTTCCGGCCGTACTGGTTCGGTGGCATGCGGGACGATACGCCGACGTGGATCTCGCAGCAGGTTCCAGACGGCACCGATTGGCTGGAGTACATGATCGTCGGCACGCCCGAGGGCCGCGGTATTCCCGCGACGCTGTCGGCTGCGGATCTGGGCGTACTCGATCACTTCTCGCTGGGGGTGGCGAATGCGGAGGCCGCCTACACGCTGCTGTGGAACGGCGATCGTCTAAACGGACAGTCGAACCTGCCGAAGATCGGCCGCGATGCCAAGTGGCAGCTGAATCTCATCGACCCCGACGGTACACGCGCGGAGATCATGGAGCTGCACGCCGTCGGCATGCCGTGTTGCTCGCCCTTCACCGCATCCGACCCCCAGCGTTGAAAACGCGGGCACGCGTCCCCACTGCTGCCCGATCGGGCGGAGGGGCGCGGACATGAAGAACGCGTTGCGCGGGGTCGTGGTAGGCCTGGTCGTCGTGGGCCTGCTGTGGGGTGCGCTCGGGGCGGTTCGCTGGGCGCGCCGCGGCGGCACGGCCGTCGGCTTTGCGGCCAGCGCGTTGATGCTCGCACTGGGAATGGGGCTGGTGGTCAACCCTCCGCAGCAGGGCGTGGAGCAGGCCGAGAACGAACAGGACAAGACCGGCGGCGAGTCCGGTGACCCGGAGGGGCCCGACGATGAATCTGAAGCTTGAGAACCCCGACACGGTCGCGGCGCCGCTCGGGCGCTAGGTGGGCGTGCGCCGGCCGGTGGATGCGAGGCGGAAGATCGAGATCGACGCGGTCGCACTGTCCGTCTAAGTGCTCGCCCCGGCGTGCGCTTCGGCATGCCTGGTCATCTGCTATCCTTATCGGCCCGGAACCTCGATCAGGCTCGAAGGTGAGTAGCGCGCTCCGCCATACGGTCCTCGTGGCAGCAGGGGTTGTGCTGGCCGTGACGCTCTCGAGTCCGGCGGCCGCGCACCACAGCGCCGCCCAGTACGACGATCACAAGAGCACCCGTATCACGGGCACCGTCACGCGGTACATCTGGGGCAACCCCCACGTCTATATCTACGTGGCACAACTCGCCGATGGGCAGAAGATAGAGTGGGAGGTCGAGGGAAGTCCGCCCTCGATCCTGCGCCGACTCGGCTGGTCGCAGACGACGCTGCACGCCGGCGATTCAGTGACGGTAATCGGTAGGCCCGCCAAGGACCCGGCACGCAAGGCGCTGCTCCCGACATCGATCCAGCTCGGAGACAAGACGCTGTTCGATCGCAAGAGCGAGCTCGGTCAACTGGCGAGCTCGGCGACGGCGGCGCAGGGGCACGCCCAAGGCATCGAGGGAGTGTGGGTCACGCTTCTCGACCCCCAGCTGGAGGAGCGACTCGACGAGGAGAAGATGCCACTCACGCCCAAGGGTCGAGACGCCCTCAAGCATTTCGACGAAAAGACGATGCATCCCGGGGCCCATTGTGTGCCCTATCCGGCACCGATCTTCATGCTCTCACCGGACCTCAAGCGGATCACGCGCAAAGATACCGTGGTGCTGATCGACAGCGAGTTCGATGCCGCACAACGCACGATTCACATGGATATCACCGCGCACGACGGCGCGCCCGCATCCAACCAGGGCCACTCGATCGGCCGCTGGGAGGGCACGAGTCTGTACATCGACACGACCCGCTTTGCGGATACGCCGGTCGGCAACGGCGTCGGCGTGCCCTCGGGGCCGGGCAAGCATCTGGTCGAGCGGCTCACCCCGAGCCCCGACGGCAAGACCCTGAGCTACCATTTCGAGCTGTCCGATCCCGAATACATCGCGACGCCGATCACGGGCGAAGTCAAGTGGGTATTTCAGCCTACGGCGGTGTATGCGCCGTTGAAGTGTAATCCCGACAACGCCCGGCACTTCACCCTGCGCGGCGCCCGATCGCTGGGCCGGTAGGCAGGCAGTGCCAGAACGTGAGGGTACCCTTGTGCGAGTCGTGCATCGATTTGCCATCACGAGCGGGTTGATCTGTGCGGTCGCGTGGGTCACGGCGGCAAGTCCGGCAGCGCTGCTCGATGCGCTGACCAATAAGGATGCGAGCGGGGGGCTGCGTGCCGCGCTCTCTCAGGGGATCGACACCGCGGTCGCGCAGCTCGGTGCCGAGAACGGCTTTCTCAACGATCCAAGGGTCGCGATTCCGCTGCCCCCGGCGCTCGCCAAGGCCGAGCGCGCCCTGCGGCTCCTCGGCATGGGCGGCGAGGCGGATGAGCTCAAGGCGACCATGAACCACGCCGCCGAACAGGCGGTCGCCGGGGCGAAGCCGATCTTCCAGCAGGCGCTGCAGCGCATGAGCGTCGCGGATGCCAAGGCCATCCTCACGGGAGGCGAGGACGCGGGAACCCAATATTTTCGGCGCGCGACCAGTGCGCAGCTCGGTCAGAGATTTGCGCCGATCGTGGCACGCGCGACGGCCAAGCTGCGGGTCGCGGCGCTCTACGATCGCTATGCGGGGAAGGCGGCCGACGTTGGCCTGATCACCTCGAAAGAAGCGAATCTCAACGATTACGTCACTGAGAAAGCCCTCGACGGCCTGTTCAGCCGCATGGCGGACGAGGAGCGCGCGATACGCAAGGATCCCATCGGCCAGGCAAACTCGCTCATCAAGAAAGTGTTCGGTGCCCTCGGTCACTGAGACGGGAGATCCCTCACATGGTCCAACGATTCAGCAACCAGCCTTTCGCCGGCGGCTTCTTCTCGACGCTGCGCTTCGAGGGCGAGATCTTCGACTGCGAGGTTGAGGGTGAGCTGCCGCGCGACCTGCACGGTACGTTCTACCGTCTGGGCGGGGACTGGCTCTACCCGCCGAAGTTGCCGGACGTCCCGTTCAGCGCCGACGGCTACATCTCGATGTTCCGCTTCGCAAACGGACGCGTGGATTATCGAGGTCGCTTCGTGCGCACACCGCGCTATCTGGCAAACCGCAAGGCCGGACGGCAGCTGTTCGGTGTCTACCGCAACCGCTTGGCCGATGACCCCACCGTGCGGTCCCTGAACAGTACCGTCGCCAATACGACTCCGGTTATCCACGCGGGCCGGTTGTTTGCAACGAAGGAGGATTCCAGACCCTACGAGATCGACCCACACACCCTCGAGACGCGCGGCGAATGGGACTTTCACGGCAAGCTCAAGAGCCTGACGTTCACGGCGCACCCGAAGATCGATCCCGTCACCGGAGAGATGATCTGCTTCGGGTACGAGGCCACGGGCGAGGCCTCCACGGATGTGTTTGTCTACTTCATCGACAAGACGGGCCACGTGACTCGCGAGGTACGCCTGCAGGCACCTTACGTGAGCGAGATGCACGACATGGCCATCACGCGCACGCACGTCGTGATTCCGATGTTCCCGCTCACCACGGACAAGGAGTGGCTCGCGGCCGGCAACGTCCACTGGTATTGGGACGAGCGCCTGCCCGGATACCTGTGCGTGCTGCCGCGGGATGGCGCTGCGAAGGATGCACGCTGGATCAAGGGTCCGCCGCATGCGATGGGTCACACGCTGAATGCAGGTACCGAGGGGAATCGGCTGGTGGTGGAGGGCTCGGTGTCGGATGCAAACCCCTACCCATTCTTTCCCCAGCGTACCGGGGCGCCCTGGACCCCGCAGAGCGGATCGAGCACGATTCGGCGCTGGACGCTGAATCTCGATTCCAAGCACGAAGGATGGGACGAGCAGCGTCCCTTTCCGATGGCCGTCGGCGGACTGCCGCGCATCGACGATCGCTTCATCTCGCTGCCGTACCGCTACGGCTACATGGGCTACCTGGATCCGACACGGCTCGATCCGAAGCTGATGAAGGAAGGCTCGTTCCCGCCCACCAACTGCCTCGGCCGCTTCGACATGCGGGCAGGCAAGCTCGACTCCCTGTATCTGGGCACCGAGGGCTCGCTGCAGGAGGCCTGCTTCGTTCCGAGGAGCGCCAAGGCGCCGGAGGGCGATGGCTATCTGGTCGGCGTGTACAGCAACTTCGTCGAGTCGCGCTCCGAGCTGCTCGTCGTCGACGCTCAGCGCATGCAGCAGCTGGCGCGCGTCATCCTGCCCTTCCGCGTCCCCGAGCAGGTGCACGGCGCCTGGGCGCCGTACGAGAATCTGCCCTTCGAGGCTTGAAGGCTCAGTGGGAAGCCGGCGGCGGCGTGAGGGTGAACCGCCCGTCGACGACGGGGTTGCGCTCCTCGCCTTCGCAGTCCTCGTGAACCATGCGGTGCAGGCGGGTCACCCTGCGGTATTGGCGATTGATGTGCCAGGGGGCGGTGAAGTTCTTCGGATCGACAATCGTCATCTGATCCTCCAGACGGTCGTTGTCGAGCATGCGGATCCGCTCGATGAAATGCGCCTCGGCGCTGAGAACGGCGATCAGCGCGTACTCGTCGCTGTCTCCGCCGCCTGCCACGATGACCGGACCCTCACCGCCGCCCAGACCGGGAGGATTGCTCACCTCGATGGTGTCGATGACGAGAGTCCGGCCCTCCCAATGGCCGATCGAGTCACCCCACGAAGTGGGCCACAGCTCATCCTTCGGAGTATGCGGCCGGCCGTCGGTGTAGATATGCCGGATCTCCCGCCCTGAGAAGATCATGGCTGTCTCCTCGGGCGTGGTCAGGATCTCAAACATCAAGGGTGAGAACACCATGAGCATGGGGAACCCGAACGAGCACGCCGGCCTCAATCCCGGATCCGGAGCCGCCGTTCCATTGGCGGCCGCGACCGATCGCGAATGCAGATCAGCCGAAAGCTGGTCGAAGGTGCGTTGCACGTCAGGCTTGTACGGTGGCGGCCCCCATTTGTGCATCTCCCGCACCACCTCCTCCAGTGACTGATCGAACCCTCCTCGGGCATCCGGTGTGACGCCGACGATCTCCCACTGCCCCGTCCAGTTGGGCAGGCGCGCGAACGCGTGCACGCGCGCCTGCGCAGACGATCCCGCATGTGCCGCTGCGGCGAGCAGCAGCGCCGGGAGTGCGAGCCCAGTGAGCCTCACCCCCCGCGTCGTGCTCACTTCGACTCCGGCGGGTGCACCGGAGCGCCAATCGGGGTTCCATCTGCCGCGACCCCGGAGACGAACTGGCCGCCCTTGCTGCCATCGCGTATGGGATGAATGACCAGCGTGATCCGGTCACCGCTCTTGAGCGTTCCGGGTCTCCAGCCAGCGCGGGCGAGATGCTCGGGGCTGGTGAGCTCGATGCTCCATTCCCCGGCGGCTACGCCTGCCTCATCGCTCGCCAGCAGCTGGATGAAGACGTGTGGGTTGGTCCAGCGAAATTCCTTCACCACTCCGTGCAATGTGACGGATTGCTTCGCATCGAACATCGCGAACGAGTGATGCGCGCCCGCGGAATGCAACAGCATCGCAAGTGCAATGCCCGATACCCGAACAGCGGCTCGGGTCCGATTGCCTGCAGAGCTTGCGCTCATACGCCTCCTACGCAGGCGGCGCAGGCTTCGGCTCCCACAGCTCGATCTTGTTGCCTTCTGGATCGAGGATCCACGCGAAGCGGCCGTTCGGGTCCTCGTCGTCGCGCTTCAGGATTGCGACGCCCTTCGCATGCAGCCGTGCGAGCAGCGCGTCCATATCGTCGACCGCGTAGTTGATCATGAATCCGCCGGTGGATGGCGCGAAGTAGCCGGTCGAGGCAGGAAAGGCGTTCCAGACGAGCGCCGGAGGATGCTTGGGCGCATCGTAGCGCAGCGCCGCGCCACCCCAGGCCTCCAGCGGCAGGCCCAGCACGTCGCGATACCATGCCGCAAGTGCCCGCGGATCCTTCGCCTTGAAGAACACGCCGCCGATGCCGGTGATGTGTCCGGGCTCGGCAGCTGTGGATTCAGCTGAACTAGCCATGATGAGAGCTCCCACGCACAGCACCACGATCTCTCGCACCGCCATTGCCAGACTCCTTGCAAGGTGCGTCGCTAATGCTGCCATTCTATGCCCGCTTCCCGCGGGCGGGCCAGATTTCGTGCGGTGATCCCGAAGCCGTCACGCCACCCGAGGCATCCGCCGTAAGGCTTCGAGCCGAGTCAGATACAGCAGATCGCGCTGCGCGTGGCTGCCGCCGATGCGATGTGCCGACGAGGGAAGCAGTCCAAGTGTCTGAGCGGCCCGCGCGTAATCGCCGGAGCCGAAAGCAATCAGGGCGCGAGCCACGGGCACGCCGACCAAGCGGGTCGTCTCGCCGTAGCGGGTGCTGCGCGATTGACTCCTCTCTAACGTGCTCTCCAGGCGCCGGGCGCCTCGCCAATCCCTTGCCCCGACGAGCGCCAGCATGGCATGCATGTCGTTGAAGGTGCAGTAGCCATCCTCGATGTGCTCCTCCCAGGCCGCGGCCAGCTCAGCCCATCGCTCGCCCGTGGCAGCCCCCGACAACTCGACTCGCCACAGGAGCGCCGAGGCATCGATCATGTCGGCGACCTGGCCGGAGCGGCTGCCGCGCACGTGCTCGTCGTAGACCGTAAGCGCCGCGTGGGTCTCGCCGCGTGCAAGGTGAAACAGCCCCCAGTGCCACCACAGGTGTGTGGCGGCAACGGTGTCCGCGGCCCAGTAGACGCGGCGCTCGTCCATCCAGCGCATGCCCACTGCGGCGTCCCCGGTCATTTCATACACGTGCGTCAGCGCGTGGTGGGCCCGCGCATCCCACGGGTCGAGCTCCAACGCGCGCAGCCCCCGCTCGGCCGCATGCGGGTACTGCCCGGACTCCACCAGGCTGAAGGCTTGCATCGCGAGCACCGCGTGATAGCCGGGAGAGTCCTTCGACCATGCCGGCAGAACCGCGCTGATGCGTGCGCCCATCCCCTTCACGTCGCCCATCAGGTAGTCGAGCGCGTGGCCGACCTGCAGCGCGAGTATGTCGCGCGGATAATCATCGAGCAGGCTCTGCACGATCGTCTTGAACGATGCGAAGTCATCGGCGAGCACCGCGCCCATGGCGGCGACGTGCAGCCGCTCACGGGGGCTGGCAGCCAGCCTCGAAGCGGTCGCATAGGCTGCGTGCGCCTGCTGCACGCGCACGCGGTCACGGCTGCAGAGGTTGAAGTAGGCGCGCAGGACGTGAGCCATGACGAACGCTGGCGCTGCCTGCACCGCCTGCTCGAGATAGGCCTCGGCGCCGCTTCGCCAGCTCAAGTGCGCGTCCAGCGCCCGCTCGAAGGCATCCCGGGCGGCGGGTGTCGCCCCCGTGATCTGCAGATCCCGATGATCCTTGAGCGTCATGACCGCAGCGCCTCAGGCCTTGGTAATGACGATCTCGAGATACTCGCCCGGTACGACGAGCGAGTCCGGGCCGGCAGTATTCCATCGCCCGAGCAGCTCGGCGAGCGCAGCGCTCAATTGTGCCTGCCGCGCGGCATCGAGCGCGCCGAACGCCTTGTGCGTCGGCCCGTAGAAGGTCCGGAATACCTCGATCCAATGGGCCGCTGAGCGATAGCGAAAGTTGAAGTGGCGCCGCGAGCAACGCAGGTCCGCTGCCTGCGGGCCGAACAGCTCTACGATGCAGGGCTCGGAGCCCCAGAGCATCGGCGAGCGCGTGCCCGGCGGCGGTGGGACGAAGCTTCCGACCACGCGGAAGAGCTCACCGAGGAAGCCTTCGGGAGTCCAGTTTGCCAGGCCGATTCGTCCGCCGCTGCGCGTCACGCGCAGCAGCTCCCGCGCGGCACGCTGGTGCTCGGGCGTGAACATCACTCCGAAGGTGGACAGCACGACGTCGAAAGCTCCATCGGCGAAGGACAGGTTCTCGGCATCGGCCACTTCGAAGGAAATCTCCACCCCGTCGGCCCGAGCACGCGCAGCGCCCTTCTCCAGCAGGTGCGGGACATAGTCGGTGGAAGTCACGCGAGCGAAGCGGCGCGCCGCTGCGAGTGAGGCGTTGCCGTTGCCCGCGGCGACATCCAGCACCCGTTCGCCAGCGCGTACGTCGGTCGCCTCGGCGAGCAACTCACCGACGATCTGCAAAGTCGTGCCGATGATCGCGAAATCGCCGCTCGCCCAAGTGGCCTGCTGGCGTCGCTTGATGGCGCTGAAATCGATGGCGGAGTCGGTCGCTGGCTGAGCCGCAATTGGGGTGAGCATCTGAGTGTCCTCAATCAGGTTGGCAGTGAATGCCGACAAGTCTTGCCCGTGCCCGTGATTGACGCTGCACTGCCCGTCCTGCAGACTTGCTCGCGCGTCCGCATCGGGCAACGGATTGATCCAGCGTCCGCGCGCCTTGATCCAGCGTCCAGAATGCCCGATGAGTCGCGATACCCTGTCCGATCTGTTGCGGAGCGTGCGTCTGCGCGGCGCCGCGTTCTACTACGTCAGTTTCCGTGGACAATGGTCGGCCGGGGCGGCGGCGGCCAAGGAGATCGCGCACGTGGTGATGCCAGGATGCGACCACGTGATGGAATACCACATGTTCGCCAAGGGACACGGCTGGGCTGCCATCGACGGCCTGCCACCGGTGCGATTGCAGGCCGGCGATGTGGTGCTGTTCCCACAGGGTGACCGGCATGTGATCTCGAGTGCGCCAGGCCTAACGCCGGGCGAGCAGCGGCCGGACGTGTTGCTGGCCCGGAGCGGTCAGCGGCCGGTGCCGATCTCCTTCCACGAGGGCATTGTCGATGCCGGCCCCATGCCGATCGAGAGCGCCGATGCAGTCGTGGTCTGCGGATTTCTCGGCTGCGATCTGCGGCCCTTCAATCCCCTCATCGCGGCGCTGCCGCGGATGCTGCATCTGCCGGCGTCGCGCGCCGGCGGCTGGGTTGCTCACGCGATCGATCAGGCCGTGTTGGAGAGCAACGATCGGCGGCCCGGGGGCGACGCCGTCCTCGAGCGCTTGTCGGAGATGATGTTCGTCGATGCCGCGCGCCGCTATCTCGAAGGCCTGCCCGAGGACTCGGTCGGCTGGCTTGCGGGGCTACGCGACCGCCATGTGGGCAGGGCGCTCGCATTGATGCATGAGCGCCCGGAGCGTCAGTGGAGCATCGATGAGCTGGCGCGCGAGGTGGGTCTGTCGCGCTCAGCGCTGCACGAGCGCTTCACGCGCTATATGGGGCTGGCACCCATGCAATACCTCGCCAACTGGCGCATGCAGCTTGGCGCCAGACTGCTGCGCGAATCCAGCCGTATCGTCGCCGACATCGCGCTGCAGGTCGGCTACGACTCGGAGGCGGCGTTTGCTCGCGCCTTCAAACGAATGGTCAGCATGCCGCCGGCCGCCTGGCGCAAGGCCCAGGCTGGGCCAGGGACGGCGGCGCCTCGAAAGTCCGCGCGGCATACCCGGTAGCGGAGCTTCGGCCGGCCCAAACGCGGGCCAGTTCTCGAGACAGGTCGGCCCACTGCGACTTGAATCACACATTGGCATACCCCCCTACCCCGGTCTTTAAGTTGACTGCGGCGGAGCCGATATTTTGGGGCGTAAGGGTAACTACTTAAGGTTAGTCCCATTTGCGAGGGTATGAAATGAACATTCTGATCAAGCGAGCATTGATCGCCGCCGGCATCACGACAGCCATGTGGTTGCCGCTGTCCGGCCAGGCATCGGATGGGACGATCACCTTCACGGGTGCCGTGACGGCAAACACCTGCACGGTCAGTGTCAATGCCAGCGGCGCCAACGCGACGGTGGCCTTGCCCACGGTGAGCACGGCGGCGCTGACCAACGCCTCTGCTCCCAAGACGACCGCGGCGGGAACCTTCTTCAACATGGCCGTGAGCGCCTGCACGGCTACGCCGATCGCCGATATCGGCGGCCTGGCGCCCACGACGGTGGCCATCTACTTCGAAGCCGGTCCGAATGTCGATGAAGTGACCGGTGGCCTGATCAACACGGTGGCGGGCAGCAATGTCGAGGTGAGGCTGTACAACGCCTCGGCGGCCGCGATCGTAGGCACCCAGATCAAGCCGGGCACGCAGACCAACCAGCCGCTGGCTCAGGCCATCGGGACGGGTGGCACGCAGTGGTTCTATGCCGGGTATTCGACTGCCGGCACGAACGGCCTCGCCGGCGCTGCGGCAACGGCGGGCGCGGTGAGCACCTCGGTCACCTACTCCTTGGTCTACCAATAGACATTGTTTGGGTCGATGGGGGCGCGGCCGCCGGTGCGGCCGCTCCCCCAAGTCTCTCGATGAGAAGAAATAAGGGGATTGGCGGCGATGTTGGGATTGAATGCAAGTCGATTGATTGCGGCGGCGCTCGTCGCGACGACGGTTTTCGCGGTGGCACCCGCCGCGAGTGCCGCAATCATCGTCAATGGCACGCGGGTGGTCTACCCCGCGGCCAAGCACGAAGTCACCATCAGCATCAGTAACACGAGTGAGGCTCCCTCGCTCGTGCAGGCCTGGCTCGATTCGGGGGATCCGCATTCGAAGCCGGGCGAGTCGAAAGTCCCTTTCGTCATGACCCCGCCCTTGTTCAGGCTCGATCCCACCAAAGTTCAGAGCCTGCGACTGGTCTATACCCACGATCCACTGCCCCAGGATCGTGAGTCACTGTTCTGGCTCAACGTGCTCGATGTCCCGCCGCGTGCCGCCACCAATCCGGACATGCCCAACCAGCTTGAGCTCGCTTTCAAGCACCGCATGAAGGTGTTCTTCCGTCCCCAGAGCCTGGCAGGCTCCGCTGCAGATGCGCCTGGCCGGTTGACGTGGAAGGCGCTGTACAGCGAGGGCAAGCTCGTCGGAATACAGACGACCAACCCTACGGCGTTCCATGTCTCGCTGACCCGGATCAGCGCGACCATCGGCGGGCACCCGATTGTCACCAAGGCGGATATGGTGGACCCATTCGCCAGCCGCACCTTCAATCTGTCGGATCCGATCGCGGCACCGACTGGCGCCGTTGCCATCGAATACTGGTTCGTCAACGACTACGGCGGCAACGTGAACGGCACCGCCTCCGCGTCGTCCGGACCCTGAATCGAATGATGGCTCCGTGGCCACTTGCGAGGGGATTGGTCGACCGACTCTTCCGCGGCTCCTGAGTCACTCCGCGGCGGGGATCATCGCCGCGCTGTTCAGCGCACCCTCGATCGCGGCAGAGCCCGCGGCGGCACAGGTCGAATTCAATCCCGCCTTTCTTCAGGGCGGCGCCAAGGTCGACGTTTCCCGGTTCTCGCGGGGCAATCCCGTGCTCCCGGGTGACTACGTAGTCGATCTGCAGATCAACGGTAGGTGGGTAGGCCGCGCCTCGGTTCGCTTCGTTGCCCAGCCCGACAGCGACATCGCCCTCCCCTGCATCGACCGAGCGCTCATCGAGCGCATCGGGCTCGACTTCGAGAAGCTGTCCCCTGTCGCGCGGCTCGAGTTGCGCAAGGCACAGTCCGCCGGCTGTGTGGATCTGCAGGCCATGATTCCCGGTGCCGCGGTCGCATTCGATCTGTCGCTGCTACGGCTCGACGTGAGTGTTCCTCAGGCGGCGATGCTGCACAAACCCCGCGGCTATGTCAGCCCGGAGTTCTGGGATCGTGGCGTACCGTCGGCCACGTTGGGCTACAACGTGAATGCCTATCGCGCCGCGACTGCGTACACCACGACGACCATCGGTCATCTCGACCTGTCGGCGGGAATCAATTTCGACAGCTGGCATTTGCGCCAGCGATCCTCCGTCGAGCTCACCTCGGGCGAGCCGACCACGTTTCAGAACATCGCCACCTACCTCTCGCACGACATCCCCGCGATCCGCAGCGACCTGACGGTGGGAGACAGCTTCACGGATGGCGCCGTTTTCGACAGCTTCGGATTCCGCGGCGTGTGCTTGGCCAGTGATGATCAGATGTTGCCGGACTCGCAGCTGGAGTACGCACCCGTCGTGCACGGCATCGCGCAGACCAATGCGCGGGTGGTCATCACCCAAAATGGTAACACCATCCTCGAAACCACCGTC
>Ga0335081_10000753_pt1 | contig 53234 bp, 57 predicted proteins | sample Lox_Sample_35_FD_206713 | JGI IMG/M metagenome (GOLD analysis project Ga0335081, IMG submission 206713) | Soil microbial communities from Loxahatchee National Wildlife Refuge, Florida, United States - Lox_Sample_3.5 | ecosystem: Environmental > Terrestrial > Soil > Wetlands | place: USA...
TTCATCGCCCGCTCCATCGCGGCCCTCGGATAAGCTTCCATGCTCGCCATGGTCTCTTATCCTCACCGCCTGCAATGCGGACATATCACTTGCTATCTCAACCGGACATATCATGTGCTACCGACACGGTTCATGTTGCGAGTTGCTGGGGCTCTCACTCAGGACTAGAATAGCCCCGCTTCAATCAGTTCAATTCGCTTCTGAGTCGGGAGAGACACATGAAAGCAAGAACGATCGTCTGTACTGTGGCTCTGTGCTTGATGGCGGTGGCAATGGTTTTTGCCGCTGACCAAAATATGGGGACGTGGAAGCTGAACGAGGCCAAATCAAAGATTCCTGCGGGAGCTCCGAAGAACACTACCGTGGTCTACGAGGCAGCAGGCGACAACGTTAAAGTTACCGTCGACGGTATTGATGGCTCAGGGAAGCCATCGCACAACGAATGGACCGGGAAATTCGACGGCAAGGATTATCCGTTGACGGGCGATCCCAGCGCGGACAGCCGTTCCTATAAAAAGATTGACGATCACACAATGGAATTAGCCAACAAGAAAGGTGGTAAGGTCACAACCAACGGCAAAATTGTTGTGGCTGCCGACGGCAAGAGCCGGACCGTCACCGTGACTGGAACCGACTCCAAAGGCGCGAAGGTCACGTACAGCGCGGTTTACGACAAGCAATAGACGACGCGGTCGGCGTAACAATATCCTCAGACCTTCTCATTCCGAGCATCCGGTTTGGGGGATGCGGGGAGTCTGCTTTTTCGACAACTACAAAAAGAGGATTCCTCGCTCCGCGAGGAATGACACACACTTATCGCGGACTTCCCCCCGCCCCTTCCATCTCCTCCGCCATCTCCAGCATCTTCGTGACGCTGTTCCAGTTCCGCGCCGTACCCGTAACCTTCAGGAATTTTTCGACTTGTGACCACGGCAGCTTGGACCGGCCCGCTCCATTTGGAAAATAGATAAACAGCTCACGCCCTTTCAGATGCAGTTCTTCCGGATATTTCTTGAACGCGTCCAATGCATTTTCCGCTTCGCGTCCCGGCTCGGCGGCAAGAAAGGTCACCAGAATTTTGCCGGGCTCCAGATCGCGTCCGGCAAATGGGTTCGCAGCTATGGCCTTCCTAAGCTCGTCAGGAGTCCGCAGAATCACTTCCGTCCGGCAGGCCAATTTCTTTTCCAGAGCCTTCTGAATCTTGCCTGCGATCAGCGTCAGATCTTTATCTTTGGTGCGGAAGATGACATTGCCACTCTGCACATACGTGCGCGCGTCCTCGAGCTTCAGCGATGCGTAGAGTTCGCGCAGCGCGTCCATCTTGATCCGGTTGTGCGGACCCAGATTTATGCCGCGCAGCATGGAGATGAGGACTGGCATGATCTATTTCTGAGCCCGATGCAGGCTTATACGGCGATAGAGAGTCTTGCCATCGTCGATCAGCAGGCGGCCGGCCATGGTGTCGCCCATCACATGGAACTCCCAATCATCTTTTTCGCGAGAGCTGGAAGTACAACTCAGGGCGCCCGCTTTGGACTGATAGGTGCAGGCCAGGGTTCCCATAAAATCTGGCGCCCCGTCGACGATTTTGTAGGCGTCGAGATTGAGCTGAAATGGATCCTTTTTGTCCGCGGCAATCTGATAGAGGACATGCTCGTCATGGCAGGGAGAATCGGCGACCGTGCATTTGGAATCGCCCTCCCATGAACCGAGGATAGCCTTGACCGATTGCGCCCGCGCGAAAGGCAGCCAGAAAAAGACGATCAGGACGAAGAGGAATGTCTTTCGCATGGCAATTCGTGTAGCACATGATATCCGAAGTTCGCTCGGTGGGATGGAATGTCCTTCTGAGTTTGCCGGAACCAAGAGAATCACTTTATGCGCAAGGCATCCGCTCGCAGAATCGGGAAAAGCTCGCCGCCACGTTCGTCGTTGGCTCACTCGACCGTCAGGCGGTGATCATTTCCGCCCGACGTTCGCAGTTCGGGCCACAGCCCAGGGGGAGAAGATATGTCGGGACAAGTGGTTCTTTATTTTGAGGATCAGTCAGACGCGCTGCGCTTCGCCCTCGCGGCGGGCTCTGTGATGGCCGGCGAAGGCGGGAGGTTCACGAATGATCTGCTGGCAGAAACGGCGCGAGTGACGCGCATCCGGCTCGATGCCGTCAATGCGGGAGCGGTCAAGAAACCGACTTCAGGCCGCGCCGCGTAGGCTGACGATTAAGCAGTCCCCGCGTTGGTAAAGGCCTCGATCGCGTCGGATAGAGTGGGAAACATCAGGAAGATCTGTTCGACCTTTGTAATCTCAAATACTTTCAGAACCCGTTTGTTCACGCCGGTGAGCGCAATCCGGCGTCCGGCCTTTGCGCAGGAAGTGCAAGCGCTGACCAGAGATCCCAAGCCGGAAGAATCGAGATAAGGCACTCCACTGAAATCGAGAATCATGGTCGGGGCGCTTTCGCGCCGCACCGCATTCATGAAATTGGCGGCGTTTTCCATGGTAAGCGGCCCGTGGAAACTCAGCACTCCGCGATCCAAAACCTCGACCTCCAGCGGCTCTGATGCCATGGCGCAGCGATTCTAGAAGAGAAAGTCGCCGCCGTTCAAGTTAAGTCTGGATTACTTTCGATCATGTTCCTCATTTGTAATTTTTCTGTGTTTTCTTGTTTCGCCTCTTTTCACTTCTCCGCACATGAGTACGATTGAAACAACGGCGCGTGGGGAGAAAAGGTAGTGAAAAGAAGTGGAGAGCAGCCTCAGCGATGTTCAGCCTGATGTTCGCAGATTCGACAGGCATCCCAAGGGCAAGCAAGCGCGCATCCTGTTGAGCTCGGTCTTTGGACCGTACGCCCAGGACGACGAGTTCGGCAGCCGCTCCATCAATCCGATGGAGCTCTATCACAATCAAGTCACACGCGCGCAGGGCAGCTTCTCACTGCGCATGTTTCACCGTTCCTGGGGCATCATGCTCATTCAGGCGAACATATCGGCCCCATGCACGGTGCTTGACTTTCCCACTCGCGACGATTTCGCCCGCGAAATTCAGCAGCAGTCCTACGACATCATAGGAATTTCTGCCATCATCGTAAATGTCGCGAAAGTGCGCGAGATGTGCCGCATGATCCGTCAGATCTCGCCGCAGTCGACCATTGTGGTCGGTGGGCACGTGGCCGCCATTCCCGGGATCGAAGGCATGATCGACGCCGACCACATTGTGCGCGGCGAGGGCGTCTCCTGGATGCGGCGTTACCTGGGCGAGGATGAAAATGCGCCGGTCCGGCATCCGGCGATCGTATCCGGCCTGCGCACGCGCATCATGGGCATCCGCCTGCCCGATCGCAAGGGTGCGACCGCGGCAACGATTATTCCTTCCGTCGGCTGTCCCATGGGCTGCAATTTCTGCACGACCTCGGCATTTTTCGGAGGCAAAGGGAAGTTCGTCAATTTCTTTGAAACCGGGGACGAGTTGTTCGAGGTGATGAATCAGATGGAACAGGAGCTGAGTGTGCACTCCTTTTTCATAATGGACGAAAATTTCCTGCTTCATCGCCGGCGGGCTATGCGGCTGCTCGACCGCATGAAAGAGGCACAAAAGAGCTGGACCATGTCGGTCTTCGCCTCTGCGAACGCAATCCGCCAATACACCATGCAGGAACTGGTCGAGCTGGGCGTCAGCTGGCTATGGATGGGACTGGAATCTCCTCGCTCGACCTACGGCAAATTGCACGGCACCGATACGCGGCAACTCACGCGCGAATTGCGTGAGCACGGCATTCGCGTACAGGGCTCGACCATCATCGGACTCGAGCATCACACGCCCGACAACATCATCGCCGAAATCGAGCATGCCGTTTCGCACGACACCGATTTTCACCAGTTCATGCTGTATACGCCGGTTCCGGGAACACCGCTGTATCAGCAGATCGAGAGCGAAGGGCGGCTTCTGGACGGCATCGATTACGCCGATGTGCACGGGCAGTTCAAATTTAATTTCGAGCACGCTGCGATCTCGCGCGAGGATTCCAAGCGCTTTCTCGATTGGGCATTCTGGCGCGACTTCGAACTCAATGGCCCCAGCCTGTACCGCATCGCGCGCACCCTGCTGGCAGGTTGGAAACGCTATAAGGACTGGCCCGACGCTCGCGTCCGTAAGCGCTTCGCGTGCGAGATGCACCGTCTCGGCGGGATCTATGGCTCCGCTCTCTGGGCCATGGAGCGACAGTTCCGGAATGTGAATCGAGAAGTCAGCGAGCGGATTCGGGCGCTGCGGAAGGAATTCCGCCACGAGTCGGGAATTGTGTCGCGAGTGATGCCGGCCGTGCTCGGCCCCGTATTGCTGTGGACAACGCGCCGCGAGGATAAACGATTAGCAAAAGGTAAAACCTACGAGCCGCCGACCATTCTGGAGCGGACGAATTGGGTCGAAGCTTAGCCTGTCTTGCGCGTGGAGAGCAGATCCAGAATCTCGCGCAGCCCCTGGCGGATGTGCTGAATCTCGGGTCCCGATTGACTAGGGAAAGGAATGGCAGTCTGAGTTTTGTCGGTCTTGTTTTCAGCGCGCAGTTGCTGGCGCGCACCGGAAATCGTGAATCCCTGCTCGTATAACAGCTCCTTGATGCGCAGCACGCTTTCCACATCCCGCTTGCGGTACATGCGCTGTCCGGTGCTGCTTTTCACCGGCTTCAGTTGCGGAAATTCCGACTCCCAGAAACGCAACACGTAAGCAGGCAGCCGGCACAAGGAAGCCACTTCGCCGATGCGAAAATACAGCTTGTCTGGGATCAGGATCTCAGCCTGTTTTCCTTTTGTTGAATTCTTTTTTCGCGCTGCCATTCGACCAATCCGCTGAAAGCCGTGCTGTTCGCCTATTGTGACACAGGTTCGGCGGCAGATCACAGATTTTCACGGCGATAGTTCATCGAGGAGTTCATGGGCAAGTCAGCGTCGCCGATCCAAATACCTTGAACTGCGCCCCGGAGTCCGGCATCGGATTGCCTACCGGGATGGCAACTCCGGCCAGTACCGTCGTTGTTCCCGTAAACATCGGATTGCATTGCGCTAGTCCATTCTGGGTCACCGTACCGCCGGGGTTGGCGTTGCCGACGCACTGGCCCCCGGGATTTCCCAGTCCGCCCATGCACCAGGAAATGTCATTGCTGGTGAGTTGTACCGGAGATGGCGGCTGGCTGAAAGTGCCGGTCGCAGTGAACTGGACCTGGCCATTGGGGAAGCTTTGGGCATCAGCGTTGAGCGGGCTGAGAGTCACCGTCTGCAGTTGGCGGCCGCTGCCGCAGCCGAAAAGCACGAAAGAGGCGATCAGGAAAAGCGAGGGTACCGCGAACATGGGCAAGCGCGTCGTTGTCATCGGACCTCCGACAAGCAGCATGAGAATTGGATGAATTCGGCCCGGGGAAAGGAATCGCTGCTTTTATTGTAGCCTCGCTTATCGTCGTTGGGAAAACCGAAAAAGCCCCTTAAGAGGTGCTTCTCCTAAGAGGCCTTGAAAGATCGTATACGCGAGTATGGTTCTCGCTGACGGTTAGTGTTTCTTCTTTTTTGCCTTCTTCTTGGTTGCCATGGAAGGTGCCTCCGTTGACGATTTTCCCCTTGCAAAGGGTGACGACTCAGGGCCCTAAACTCGAATATCGAAGACCAACCCTACTTATAGTAGGACTTGATCCTATGCCTCAAGATATTGAGGCAGTATAAACAAAGTGTCAATAGAAATCTTGAAGATTATTCACTTGACACAAAGTTAGACTTGCGTTAACATGCTTCGATGAACATTCGGGAAGCATACGAGCGGTTTGGAACTGAAGAGCAGTGCCTCCAATACATCGAGAAAATGCGCTGGTCTGACGGCATCGTGCGCTGTCCAATGTGCGGCGATAAGAACGTCGAAAGGTATGACCGACCTGTCTCGAATCCTAAAAAGCGCCGTTCCGAGACTCGTGACAAGCACAAGACAAATCGCCGCAACTACTTTTACATTTGCCGCAATGCCGATTGTCGAGAGCAGTTCTCTACTACGTCGGGCACGCTCTTTCACGATACCCATTTGCCGCTGATAGTTTGGTTCCAAGCCATCGCCCTGATGCTGAATGCGAAGAAGGGACTGAGTGCCGCACAGCTACAGCGCGATCTAGGCATCGGCGGATACAAGACAGCGTGGTACTTGAATCATCGCATCCGCGAAGCAATGGCAAACGGTGACATACCCAAGCTCGGCGGAATCGTGGAAATTGATGAGACTTATGTCGGCGGCAAGCAAAAGGGCAAAGGCCACACCTACGGGAAGCAGCAGAAAGAAATCGTCATGGGTGCCGTCCAGCGTGGCGGAGAACTTCGCTTACGCCATGTGAAACGCATAAACAGCGATACCTTTCGTGGGTTCATTACCGCGCATGTGGGAACCGATGCTGAGCGCGTGATGACCGATGAGCACAGTGCCTATCCTGCCGCGCTCGCCCCAGAGTTCTCGATGCGGCACTATACCGTGAATCACATAAAGGGCGAGTACGTTCGCGGCGACATTACGACCAACTCAATCGAATCCGCATTTTCGCTATTCAAACGCGGCCTAATAGGGCAATTCCACAAGCTGTCAGCGAAGCACCTTCATCGCTATCTTGCGGAATTTGAGTACCGTTTTAACAATCGGCACAGCAATGAGATGTTCGCAGAGGTTGTGCGCCGCTTGGCCGGAATAAAGCCGCTGCGGTTCGCTACTTTGACTTCCGACCCTGCTTTGGATGTTCCTTTTTAGGATGGTGTATCTCAGTAGTTTTCTGAGGAGGCTTCTCTAGCATCCGGCGGAGAACTTCATCGAACTGGCCTTTGTCGGTTTTCATGCTGCCACTGCTTCCCATTCATTATCTCGCACTGTAGCGACGATATGAGCAGGTTTCCGAGTGGCTTTCCAGGCAGCGAGCATTTTCTCTAGTGCTTTTCTGAGTTCCTCGATCAAGATCGGATCCTGAGAAGTTAGTGCGTAGTAGAGGCGGATCAACTTGTCTGTTCTCTCGTTGGCCCGAGTCTCACCTGTCTCAAAGCGGCAGAGAGTCTCGCTTCGCACCCCAATTTCCTTAGCAAAGTCGGATTGCTTCTTCCCTAAGCGCTTTCTAAGAAAGCGAATTTCCTCGTGAGCAAGAGCCTTTGGTTTTCGTACAAGGTCCCGCGCAATCAAGGAGAGCAGTTGTCTCACGGCAGGAATCTCAGCAACAATTTCTCCACACTCACAGACAAAATATCGTATCCCGACGAGATACACATTGCTCAGTCCAGAATCAAGGTAATGGAAAGGGTTCTCCCGGGATGCGGTAAATTCTTTCCTCGTTTTTGGACTGCATTCGTGCTCTACCGCTTGGGCCATCTCGTTATAACCTCAAATGATCTATCTAAAGTATCGACCGCTATGATGATGAGAATCGCGCACCGTCAACGTTGACAGTGTCGATGTAATACTTCCATTGCCAATGAAACTTGTTAAAGGCGGGAGGACGGTCGAACTGCCATTCTTCTTCAAGCCCGTGGAGAACGTCGTCTGTACTGAGGCCGCGTTCCAGATGCCCAAAAAGGGCGTGAAACGTTTCTGGGTTTTCAAAATCTGCCGCATCATCAAGCGCCTCCAGCACTAGCTTTCTAAGCTGCTCCTCGCTCAGAGGAGGCGGGATCTTGCCTTCTGTACTAGTCATACTAGGCTCTCACTTGATATAATGTCAAGTTTATCTACATTACCGAAGTGCTGTGCTTTGACGGCACTAAAAACGTGCCTATAATAGGCGGAGAGCGGGGGGATCGGACCCCGTTCCGGTAAAGGAACAGCGGTTTATAAGACCGCTCCTGTCGCCAGACAGTCGCTCTCCGATCGAACATTAGTAGATGGGTCACCACGGCTCGATTCGCCTTCCGGCCAAGGAATCAAGCGAATCGGGCCTTAGTGTTATCGCCTGAGAACGCGGTGAACCTGGGACGCGATCAGGCTACTACTCTTCTCACTTCAGTCCTCCTAATTCTATGGGGGCTGCGCTCGATTTGGGCGTCCGCATTTCCACTTTATTTTTCCTCGCCCTGTTTCATCAGTTTGTCGAAAGCGTCAAACCATTTCGCTTGTACTTCTTCCGACCATGCAGGATCAAAGCTCGGAAACTTGGAGAGCAGCATTTGCTTCCACGATATTTCGTCACGCTCTGTGCTACCCATTTCAAGGTCTTCATCGCTGATGGGAATGACAGGGACGCGCCCATTGCGTGGACGGCTACGTTGTGCTCGTTGGCCGCGCGTGTGTTTCAGGTGCGGAGACAATTCCACCCCGGCTTCTTTTGCAGCAGCCAGGAAGAACAGCATGCATTTGTTCACAGTGCCACCAGATGCCCCAGCCTCTACAAATTTCTCCTCGACCATGCGCGGGGTGGCATTCTTTAAGTCGAATCCTTGAAAGAGGAACGGGTAGGACAAGCCCAACATCGTTTGCATGACTGTGGCTCGCTCAGCACCCTCGGAGTTCACAACCCGGCTCAGCAATTCATTTGGCTGCCCCGTAATCTTGATGAGTTTCAAGAAACGCAACGCGGCACTGAGTTGCGATTGCAGTGCGCCGGACATCGTAGCCATTACGCTACGGTCAATGCGTGCAGGGATACCTTGCCTCAGGCTTTCGAGGAAATTTCGAAAGCTTCGATAGGGAACATAAGGCGGAACGGCACTTGCTTTTTCGGCCATATCGGCGAGAGTGCTCATGGGAATTACCTCAGTTCTTAAATTCTTACTCTAGACGCAAATTACTGTCAATACCGCGACAGACAGTATCCGATATTCTTTGTGGTTTCCTAATGGTCTCCGCTATCCTCCCTGCTTAACGGAGGGGAAATGCGTGGAACTATTGTAATTGCAAGGGATTACAGCGGGTCGCCTTTGGTAAGGAGGATTTGGGAGACTGGGGGGAGACTCATCTACCTATCCGAAGAGAGTCAATTTCAACAGCTTTCCACAGGTCAGGTAGGGCTTATTCCGGTAGGGTTTCCCGTAGAGGACGTATTCGCCTATGACCGAGAGGCTATAAAGATGCTGGAAAGTGGCTCAGTTGATTGGAGTTCGCTGCGGAGATTCGATGCCCTGTCACGGCAGATTTAGAATATCAGTTGTGTCAAGTGAATAATCGTGGAAATCTTGCTGTTTCGGCCGACCCCACGTGAGCCACCACCACTGCTACTATCAGTCTCATGGCGCGCGATCCCATCGAGCTTGAAATTTTCAAGAATCTCTATCATTCGATCGCCGAGGAGATGGGCGCAGCGCTTCGGCGCACGGCGTTTTCTCCCAACATCAAAGAGCGCCGGGACTATTCGTGCGCCGTTTTCGACAGCGACGGCAAGGTGATCGCGATGGGCGACCATATGCCCGTTCATCTCGGCTCGATGCCTTTGTCGGTCGAGGCGGCGATTGCCGCCGGTCCTATGAAATCGGGCGACGTCGTCATGCTGAACGATCCCTTCCGCGGCGGAACCCATCTGCCCGACATCACATTGGTCGCGCCGGTCTACGTGGCGCGGACGCCCTCGTCCGCGAAAGTAAGAAACGTGTCGGGCGGGCGGGAGCGCCCGCGCCACACAGTCACACCTGACTTCTACGTCGCTTCCCGTGCGCACCATGCCGACGTCGGCGGCGCGTATCCGGGATCAATGGGGCTCTGTCGCGAGATCTATCAGGAAGGCGTCCGCATTCCGCCGGTGAAACTGATGAGCGCCGGCAATATGAATTGCGACGTGCTGGCCATGCTGCTGAACAATGTCCGCACGCCCGAAGAGCGCGAAGGCGACCTGGGCGCGCAGATCGCGGCTTGCCACACGGGCGGGGACCGTGTTCGCGAAATTTGCGCGCGTTACGGTTTGGAGCGCGCCACTCAAGCCGCCGCCGAACTGCTCGATTATTCCGAGGAGCTCATGCGAGCCTTTCTTGAGCACGTGCCGGCGGGAGAATACCGCGCCGAAGACTTTCTGGATGGCGATGGCATCAGCGATAAACCCATAAAGATTGCAGTGAGTGTGCACGTGTGGAAGGGTGGCCCACTCAAGCCCGCTTTTGGCTTGCGTGGGAAAAGGACTACACAGCCGTTGGTCACAGTCGACTTCACGGGCAGCGATCCGCAGGTCGAGGGCAGCATCAATGCTGTCGCCGCGATCACATACTCCGCCTGCTTCTACGTGTTTCGCTGTCTTCTTGCAGAAGATGTCCCTGCCACTGCCGGGCTGATGCGCGCAATCGAGGTTATAGCTCCGGAAGGCACGATCGTGAATGCGCGTTCGCCGGCAGCAGTGGCCGGCGGGAACGTCGAAACTTCGCAGCGCATTGTCGATGTTCTGCTGCGGGCGTTGGCACAGGCAGTTCCAGAGCGCATCCCAGCGGCAGCTTCGGGGACTATGAATAATCTGACGATCGGCGGGATCGATCCGCGAACCGGCGAGCCTTTCACGTATTACGAAACCATTGCCGGCGGTATGGGAGCGCGCCCAGGCAAGTCTGGCGTTTCCGGCGTTCACACGCACATGACGAATTCACTGAACACGCCCGCGGAGGCGCTCGAGTACGCGTATCCCTTGCGCGTGCGATCGTATACGTTGCGCCCAGGAAGCGGCGGCGAAGCGAAGTTTCGAGGCGGGGACGGTATTGTGCGCGAAATCGAAGTCCTCACCGACTGCGACGTGACTTTGCTCGCCGATCGCCGGTCGCGAGGTCCATGGGGATTGGCGACAGGCAGCGATGGCGCGCCGGGAAAGGCTTTCATCAGGCGCAACGACGGTTCCGTGGAAACCATGCCAGGCAAGTTCAGCACGCGGCTGCGAAAAGGCGAGCGCGTTACGATTGAGACTCCCGGCGGCGGAGGGTGGGGTTGAGCGCAGAACTGCGCTCAGTGAAACTTGCGGACCGAAAGGCGAAAGAAAGAGCGGCCTGCATCTAGTAAGTCAGTGCCGTGATGGCAATCAGAGGCGGCAGCCGGGACACTCGCCGTAATATGCATTGCCTTTGTAGTCGAGCTCTTTGAGACCCGCCACTGACGTGTAGTAGCCGCGGATCGCCTCAGCACGAATCAACCCGAAAAACTTGGGCAATGGATCTTCGGCAGTCATCTGGCTGATGGAGCGGAGTAAATCTGTCTGTTCCTCCGCGGTCAGCGTTGCGAAATCTGCCCCGTATGTCTGCTGCGCCAGTTTATGCAACGTGGCGAAGCCGCTGCGGGCGATGGCCGCCGGGTCGGCCGTTTCCAATTCTTTTACTGCCGATTCTCCGTAATAAGCAACGGCAAGGACTCGATGCAGCGGATCAAGGCGCTGCGCGGCCTGTAGCACGCCCGCGGACGAATGGAACCACAGATCGATCCATTGTGTCGTCTGCGCGAGCGCATTCGCCTCAATTTTGCCCAGAATAATCTCGACCATTCGCGTAATGACCGCGAACTCGTCCACAGAAAAGAATGTCGGCCGGAATGGAACGGCCGAGGGCACCGCATACTCCGTCTCGCTCCCTTGCGGAGGTGTAATCCATTTATTTCCGCTGTTTAACGCATGGACCAGGTGATCCGAAGATGGGAGATAGAGTCCCGGCGGCAATTCGGAGAGCTCTTGTCCGAATGCTAATAACCAGGTCGAGGGCACGATTCCACTGACGCCCGCGAGTGTGACCATCTCTCCCAGGCGGAGCAGCCACTGGCGCCTGCTGAGTGCATTGCTGAAATCCGGAGTGTCGTCAGGCCAGTTCACAATTCACCTCTCCGGAAGGATTCCGCAATATGCTCTCCGGCACGGGCCGAGATCGCCATTATCGTCAGCGTCGGCTCGTAGCATCCCTGCGTCACAAAAACCGATCCATCGGTCACGAAAATATTTTGCGCATCGTGCAATCTGCAGTTGCGGTCGACGACGCTCTTCTCCGGCTTGTCTCCCATGCGCGCCGTGCCGCATTCGTGAATGTTCTTGCCGAAGATGCTCAATTCCAATTTCGGAGGTGTTACGTCGCTCAATTTCATCTCATCGAGAATCGCCGATACATCCGCTACCATCGCGGCTGCCATGGCCTTGTCGTTCTCGCCGTAGCTCGCGTTGATGTGCAGCGCCGGGATTCCCCAGGCATCTTCTTTCCCCGGATCCAGGCTTACGTAGTTGTCGGCTCTCGGCAGGCATTCCCCCTGCGCTTCGATTGCAAAGTAGTACGGGATCTCCTTGCGGACGCGCTCACGCCACCTATCCCCAAATTCCTTCATCAAAAAAGCATGGCCATAGAGTTCCTGACTGCCGTCGCCGTCAAATCGATAGCCGCGCACAAATTTCGAATTGCGCTCACGCGTGCCATCGGCATTTACATATTTTGGAATCAGAAATCCGCAGGGACGCCCCGCCGGCTCTCGCTCCGAAGATTTCAGGCCGGGCATGTAGCCGCCGGCGCCTTCGATCGTGAAATGATCCATCAGATATTTTCCGAGCATGCCGTTCGAGTTGCCCAAGCCTTGCGGATACGACGACGACTTCGAATTGAGCAGAATGCGCGTGGATTCGAGCGCTGCCGCGGCGACCACTACCGTGCGCGCATACGCCTCACGATGTTCACGAGTCACGCGGTCGATGTAATGAACCCCTTTGGCGCGGCCATCGGCTCCCATGACCACATGGCTGACAATGGCATCGCTGACCAGCGTGAATTTTCCTGTGCGCGCCGCCGCAGGCAGTGTCACCGAAGGACTATTGAAGTAAGAAGCGGTGAAGCAGCCGCGCTGGCATTGATCGCAGTAATGGCATGCGGGACGTCCGCGATGATCGACGGTCAGATTCGCCACGCGATCGGGCATGACCCGCCAGCCGAATTTGCTCTCGATGACTTTCTTCGCCTGCAATGCGCCGCACGAGAGATTCATGGGCGGCAGGAACTGACCATCAGGCATCTGGGGCAGGCCTTCGCGTGATCCGCTGACCCCGATGTAGCTTTCGACGACGTCATAGTAGGGTTCAAGTTCTTTGTAGCTGATTGGCCAGTCCTCGCCGTACCCGTCGCGGCTCGCGGCCTTGAATTCATTGTCGCTGTGGCGATAACTTTGGCGCGCCCAGCAGAAAGTCTTCCCGCCCACTTGCCGTCCGCGAATCCACATGAACGGCTTGTCGATGGGAAACGTATAGGGATGTTCGTGATCGTTCACAAAGAACTGATGGCTGTACTCGTCGCAGGCATAGCACAACCGCTGTACCGGCTGCGTCTCAAGCAGACGTTTCTGATCGCCGAATCCGCGAAACTTCAGCTGATAGGGCCAGACGTGCTCGGTGAAGTCCCGGGTTGGGATTCGGGGTGGCCCCGCTTCCAGCATCAGTACTGAGAGGCCGCGCTCCGCCGCCTCTTTCGCCACCCAGCCGCCGCTCGCGCCCGAGCCAACGATCAGGACATCATGAACTTTCCTTCTCGGAGAGACCATGCGACAGACAGTCTAGCAAAACTTGTTCGGTCGGCCGCCTCACGGTTTTCGTGTATTTTCCGCTTCGGTTTTCTTTGTGCTCTTCGCGGCCCTTCTCCGCGATCCCCTGCGATGAAAGGTTTTTTTGTAGAAGGCATTTCGGACGCTGGATCGTTGCATGCCGATGATGTACAACTATGCCGCATGCGCATCGACTCGCACCAGCACTTCTGGATCTACAACCAGTATGAATATGACTGGATTGACGATTCGATGGCTGCCATCCGGCGCAACTTCCTCCCGCGCGACCTGAGACCCGAACTCGACGCGAATGGTTTCAGTGGCTCAGTTGTGGTGCAGACTCGCCAGACACTTGCGGAAACACGTTGGCTACTCGAACTCGCAGAAGAGAATCCCTGGGTCACTGGAGTTGTCGGCTGGGCCGACCTGCAATCGCCGGACATTCGCGCGCAGCTGAAGCAACTCGCCCAGAATCCGAAGCTGGTCGGCCTTCGCCACATCGTGCAGAGCGAGCCCGACGATCGCTTCCTGCTTCGTCCCGATTTCATGCGCGGAATCGCGGCTCTCGCAGAATTCGACCTCGCCTATGACATCTTGATTTATACCAAGCACCTGCCGGTGGCGCGCGAATTCGTGCGGCAATTCCCGCATCAGCGTTTTGTGCTTGATCATCTGGCTAAGCCGCCCATTAAGAATGGGAATCTCGATGCCTGGGCGGAAGGAATCCGTCGCCTAGCAGACTTTCCCAATGTGTTTTGCAAGTTGTCCGGGCTTGTAACCGAAGCGGATTGGCTCGCCTGGACACCAGAGCAGATCATCCCATGTCTTGACCGTGCCTTTGAATCGTTCGGTGCAGATCGCCTGATGATCGGTTCGGACTGGCCCGTCTGCCTGGTCGCGGCGCAGTATTCACGCGTCATGAATCTTGTAAAGGAATACATACAGAGCAAATCCGCAGACGCGCAAGCCGCTGTTCTGGGCGGAAACGCTCAAAAGTTCTGGCGTCTGAAATCGCCGCCTCTTTGAGCTCTCTCGTCGCATCGATGTTTTACAATAGCCACCGCTATTTTCTGTGGCCTGGTGTGACCCAATGCCTTCGAACGTTCTCCAACTCGATCCCCGCGACAATGTTCTGATCGCACTCGCGGATCTGGAGGCGGGCGAGAAAGTATCATTCAATGGCCACGTCTATTCACTCTCGAAGAACATTCCCGCCAAGCACAAGTTTGCCACCCGCAATCTCGACCCCGGCGACGCCGTCATCATGTACGGCGTCTTAGTCGGCAAGGCAGTCACGCCGATCGCATCCGGAGAACTCCTGACCGTCAGCAACATCCGGCATCAGGCCGCACCTTTCCACGAGCAGCATGCAGGCTTCGTCTGGCGGGCGCCCGACGTTTCCAGATGGCGCGAGAGATCATTCCTTGGATACCACCGGTCTGACGGTCAGGTCGGCACGCGCAACTACTGGCTGGTCGTTCCCCTCGTGTTCTGCGAAAACAAGAACATCCAGGTTCTGAAGCAGGCGCTCGAAGAAGAACTTGGCTTCGCCGCGCCCCAACCCTACCGTCGGCAGGTTAGTGAACTGGCTCGCGCGTATCGCGAGGGTTGCCCGACCGATACTCACACGGAACCCGAACCCGCCGCACCGCGCAACAAGTTGTTCGAAAATATCGACGGCATCCGCTTCTTACTTCACGAAGGTGGCTGCGGTGGCACGCACGAAGATTCGAACAATCTGTGCGGACTCATTGCCGGCTATATTCATCATCCGAACGTCGCGGGAGCCACAGTTCTGAGCCTGGGTTGTCAGCACGCGCAAATTCCGATTCTTCGGGACGCGCTCACGCAGCGTAATCCGAATTTCAAAAAGCCTCTTTTCATTCTTGAACAACAGCGCAGTGGCACTGAATCCGCGATGATGTCGGAAGCGATCCGTCAGACGTTTTCCGGTCTGATCGAGGCAAACCAGGCTCGCCGCACTGCCGCTCCTTTCTCGAAATTGTGTGTGGGGCTTAAATGCGGAGGCTCGGACGGCTTCTCGGGAATTTCGGCCAATCCTGCCATCGGTCACACCTCGGACTTGCTTGCGGCGCTGGGCGCAAGAACGATTCTTTCGGAATTTCCCGAATTGTGCGGCGTCGAACAGGAACTGATCAATCGCGGAAGAGACAAGAGTGTCGGCGACCGCTTTATTCAGCTCATGCACGATTATTCGGCCCGTGCTGCGGCCGTGCGTTCTGGATTTGACATGAATCCTTCTCCGGGAAACATGCGCGACGGGCTGCTCACCGACGCCATGAAATCTGCCGGCGCAGCGAAGAAAGGCGGCACGTCGCCGGTCACGGCCGTACTCGATTACCCCGAATACTCGACGGAGCCCGGGTTGAACGTGCAATGCACACCGGGCAGTGACGTCGAGTGCGTTACGGCACAGGTGGGTGCGGGAGCGTCCATTGTTTTGTTCACCAGCGGTCTCGGCACGCCCACGGGAAATCCAATTGCTCCGGTGGTGAAGTTGTCCACGAATTCCGACCTCGCCCGCCGCATGGCCGATATTATCGACGTCGACACCGGCGCAATTGTTTCCGGCGAGAAAACGATCACCGAAATGGGCGAAGCGATCCTCGACTTCACCGTTCAGGTCGCCGGCGGCGAAGTGCGTACCAAAGCCGAACAAAAATCCCAGGAAGACTTTATTCCGTGGAAACGAGGTGTATCGCTCTGACGAATCCATCAACACAACCGCAGCCGTTTCGTCTCGATGGCAAGGTTGCCGTGATCACCGGCGCGGGAAGCGGTATTGGACGCGCCATCGCTCTGCGTTTCGCTGCGCATGGAGCGGCGATTCATATTCTGGAATTGAACGAAGCAGCTGGCTCGACAACTGTCTCCGAAATCATCAACAGCGGCGGCAGAGCCTCGACTCATCGCTGCGACGTCACCAAACACGCCGAAGTCAAAGCGACATTTGACGACATCGCTCGCCGCGAGCGCATTCACATTCTGGTGAACAACGCTGGCATCTCGCACATCGGCACAGTCGAGAGCACGAGCGAACAGGATTTTGAACGCATCTTCCAGGTGAATGTGAAAGGCGTCTACAACTGCACGCAGGCTGTGGTTGGACACATGAAGAATTCGGGAGGCGGCATCATCCTCAACATGGCCTCGATCGCCGCAACGGCAGCTCTCGCCGATCGCTTCGCTTATTCCATGAGCAAGGGCGCGGTTGTCGCCATGACGTATTCGGTCGCGCGCGATTATCTGGCTCACAACATCCGCTGCAACTGCATTTCCCCAGCGAGAGTTCACACTCCATTCGTCGATGGCTACCTTAAAACAAATTATCCAGGACGGGAGAAAGAAATGTTTGAAAAGCTCGCTAAATCGCAGCCGATCGGTCGAATGGGCGCGCCCGAGGAAGTCGCATCGCTCGCGTTGTTCCTCTGTTCCGATGAAGCTTCCTTCGTCACTGGCGCCGACTATCCGCTCGACGGCGGATTCTTCAACCTTCGAGGCTAGGCATGGACCTGCAACTGAAAGACAAAGTCGTGATTGTGACTGGCGGAGCCAAGGGAATTGGCGCAGCCATCGTGCGCGCGCTAGCCGCCGAGGGTGCGATTCCTGTCATTGTCGGGCGCGACGCCGAAGCCGGAAAGCAACTCCAGAGCGATTTAGAGAAACACGGCTCACGCTGCGGCCTGATCACCGTTGATCTTTCTACTTCCGAGAGCTGCTCCGATTCCGTTGACCGGACGCTGAAGTTGTTCGGACGCATCGACGCGCTCGTGAACAACGCCGGGCGCAACGATAAAGTCGGACTTGAGCAGGGCAGTCCGCAGGAATATGTCGCCTCGCTCAACCGCAATCTCGTTCATTACTATGCGATGGCGCATTATGCTCTGCCACATCTGAAGAAATCGCATGGAACCATCGTCAACATTGGCTCGAAAACCGCGGTTACGGGGCAAGGAAGCACGTCCGGCTATGCTTCTTCAAAGGGCGCAATTATGGCCCTCACGCGCGAGTGGGCCGCCGAGCTTCTGCCTTACGGCATTCGCGTAAACACGGTGATCCCTGCGGAAGTCATGACTCCTCTGTATCGCAGCTGGCTCGATACATTCCCGAATCCCGAGCAGAAACTGACGAACATTCTTTCCAAGATACCGCTCGAGAAGCGCATGACGACCTCGGAAGAGATTGCCGCCATGGTCGTGTTCCTGATCTCTCCAAAATCGAGTCACACTACCGGGCAGCATCTCTTCGTCGATGGGGGATACGTTCACCTCGACCGCGCCCTGACCTGAAATCCAATGTCATCATCCGCTCCCATTACCGAACGCCGTTACGTTGTTCCTCTAGTGCTCGTAACCAGCCTGTTTTTTCTTTGGGCGATTGGCGTCAACATCAACGACATTCTGATTCAGCATTTCAAGAAGGCGTTCGGTCTCACCGACTTCCAGTCATCGCTCATCCAGTCTGCGTTCTTTGGCGGATATTTCCTCGCCGCGCTTCCCGCCGGATGGCTGATGGAGCGCCTCGGTTATAAACGCGGTATTCTGATCGGACTGCTGGTCTGCGCGACTGGCGCCGCTCTATTTATCCCCGCCGCATCCGTTCGCGTCTACGCGTTTTTCCTCTTCGCTCTTTTCGTGATGGCCTGCGGACAATCGGTTCTCGAGGTCGCTGCCAATCCTTACGTAACGACTCTTGGACCGGAGCAGAGTTCCGAGAGACGGCTGAATCTGGCGCAATCGTTCAACGCCGCAGGGGCGGTGCTCGTTGCAGTCCTCGCCTCCAGATTCATCCTGTCCGGCATCGAGCACACCCGCGAGGAACTCACTGCCATGACTCCGGCCCGGTTGACGGCATACCGCGTCTCCGAAGCCAACATGGTGAAGACGCCTTATCTCTTCATCAGTGCAGTCTTTTTGTTTGTGGCGCTGCTGATCTTCCTCACCAAGTTGCCTGAGATTCGCGACACGGCTGCACAGGAATCCGAAGCGAAGCTGAGCGGGGCGCTTCATTATCCCCATTTGCTCAGGGGCGTTCTGGCGCAATTCTTCTATGTCGGCGCACAAGTCGGAATCAATAGTTTCATTATTCGATATATCGAGTTCATTCGCCCTGGGACCCACGAGAAAACCGCAGCTCAATACCTGCAAGCCCATCTGATTGGCTTCATGATCGGACGTTTTACCGGTTCCGCAATCATGCAGAAAATCGCCCCACCTCGCCTGCTCAGCGTATTCGCCGCCGGATCGCTGCTTAGCCTTCTCGTGGTTCTCTTTGCTTCCGGCACCGCGCCCAGCTACGCCATCGTGCTGATCGGATTTTTTCACTCGATCATGTTTCCCACGATTTTTGCTCTCAGCATAAAAAGCCTGGGACCATACACGAAACTTGGCTCCTCCCTGCTCGTTATGTCGATCATTGGCGGCGCGGCCTGCCCCGCCATCATGGGCAGAATCTCCGATGCCTGGAACATTCAGCACGCATTTCTTGTTCCCCTGATCTGTCACGCGTACGTGTTTTATTTCGCGATGTGGGGCTATCGCCCCTCGACGGCAACTTCTGCCGCAAGCCTATCCGCCGCCGTTCCCGAGGCCGAATGAACCGACGCTCTTGCCTGACCCTCGATCTGAAAGACGATCCCACGCTGATCGCGGAATACAAGCGCTACCACGAAAAGATCTGGCCGGAAATTACTCGCAGCATTAAAGATTCCGGCATCGTCGACATGGAGATTTATCTCCTCGGCAACCGCCTGTTCATGATCATCGAAGTCGACGAAGCTTTCTCCTTCGACACAAAAGCGCAGGCCGACCGCGACAATCTCAAGGTCCAGGAATGGGAGACGCTCATGTGGAAGTATCAGCAGCAACTGCCTCAGGCTAGACCTGGCGAGAAGTGGGTCCTGATGGATCGCATCTTCAAGCTGGAAGGGTGAGTCCCTTTTGTGTTCCGGACCGACTGAAGCAGACCTCCCGAAAAACCTCACAAACCCTGCATTTGTTTACGGCATCCACAATTCAGGAGAAAGTTCGGAGAGCCAATGACCAAGAAGAATGGGCTCGCGGATCCGTCGCGCCTTAAACCGAGGGATGCCGACGATGAAGCGCTTTTCCGGGTCGTAATTGAAACCCCCAAGGGATGTCGAAACAAATTCGCTTTCAACGCCGAGGAGCACACATTCGAACTGAAAAAGGTCCTGCCCTCGGGAATGGAGTTCCCCTACGACTTCGGAGAAGTCTGGTCGTGAACTGTGGCGGGACGCTGAAGAATTACTGCCTCTCCCAGGAAAACCACCTGGCTGACCCGCACCAACTGATGTTCGGTCACTGCATAGGTCACATAGACACGATGGCTGTCGCTCAACAGGTGATCGATAGTGGTTTTGACGTCGACATTGAGATAACCCCGATTGAGATACGTTGCCTCGATCCGGTTGCGATCGTTCGCCAGCTTGCGCGGTGAAAACGGGACGCCGGCACGCAATTCATATCCCTTGGGGGCGGTGAGCTGTTCGTACGGAATGTGCTGGTTGCCGGTGACCTCGGTATCGTCGACCAGCGTCTGCGGCCCTTCCTGAATTTCGAACACCGCGACGACCTGCGGTTCGCGGTCCACTGCCTGCGGAGTCACTTTGACGTCTTCATATCCGTGATCGTGACACACGGCCTCAATGTTGCCTTTACTTTGCTTCAGCAGCTTCTGACTGATGGCACCGTACGTCCATAGGTGCGACTGCTTCACCGCAACCTGATCCAGTAGTTCGCTGGCCGGAACCTTGTAGTTGCCGTGAAAAATGATGCGGCTCACTTTGTGCTTCCGGCCGCGATCGATTTTATACACAACGCTGACCTCGTCCGGCTGCTTCTGGAGTTCGGTCGTGACTTTCGCGTCGTAATAGCCTTCTTTTGGAAGTAGTCCGTGAGATTTCGCTCCCCCTCTTCCACCAGATCGCGATCGATGGTTCCCTCGGAATAGATCGGGATCAGCTTTCGCATCTCGCGGCCGGCAAGGAACGGAATGACAGTCAAACGCGCGCCCACGGTTCGCACGTTAGTCACCGGGCCGACTTGCACGTTGAAAGAAACCTCGACGCGGTTGGTACTGGCGTTAAATTGCGGCGGATTCTCCTTAATATGCCCCGCCAGCCGATGCTCTTTGGTGAGCGAACGCTTCATCAACGTCATCGCTTCCTTCATCCGCGCCGGAGCATAAGGCTTTCCCGGCTTTAACAGTCCACCGGTAAGCCGAGCTCGCAATGAGCGAGATCGCGCTCACGCGTTGTCCCTCGTAAGCGGCTTGCGGAGACTGTGGAGCGAGCTGAGCGAAAAGGAAGGCTGCGCGAAGGAAACAGAGGGCGAGGGCTGGAAGGCGCATAGGTTACCGAACGCGCTCCGAGCAGGCACAGCCCTCTTGCGATCCACGACCTACGATTTCCGGCACACCTGCTCGCGCGTGCCGAAGTGTGATGCCACTGATTGCGAACGAGTTGTCGATACGCCAGTCGGCCGTGGGCTGGAGCGGATCCTAGCCTTCGCACAGGCTGGTCGCTTGATCGGCCGCTCGGCATCGCGTTTTAGTCGGCTAGACCGGGCTGAGAGCGAGCACTCTTGCTAGACGCCTGCTCCCGAGCCTTTCCTTAGATGAATCGACCCGTCTCCCGTCCGGATAGTCAGCAGGCTGCCTCCGCCATTCAGTTTGCCGCGGATTTCGTTGGTCCGAATCTTCCCCTCGGTCGTGATCGGCATGTCGAGGTCGATATGTCCATCGCCGGTGTGAAGATCCACGTCGGCCGAGAGATTTGGAGGAAGCTCGAGCGAGACGCTGCCATCGCCGGTTTCCAGATGCCAGTTGGAGGCCAGCGTAGAGCCGCCGACCGCGCGCACGTCAACGCCGCCATCGCCAGTTTTGACGTCGAGTTCGTCGAAACGGCCGTTCGCCTGAATGTGTCCGTCGCCAGTGGTGGCGTGCAGCTTGCCGTCAATGTCATTGAGTTCCTCCGCGCCATCGCCGCTGCGGACATCCATTTGCCCTTTCAGTCCGGCGATCTCGATCTTGCCATCTCCGGTGTGCAGATTGACGTTGCCTTCTCGGGGCATCTGGACGATGACATCGACGCGGTGATTGCCAAACCCGATGAACTCATGACGCCGATATCGCACATCGATTTCCACGGAATTGCCGTTCTGGCGCTCCTCCACGCTTATGCCATCTTCGCCAATCTTGTAACGGCTGCTGATGACTTTCGCCTGTATAGTTCTCTGATCCCAGGTGGTCAGGTGGATATTCGCATCCGAGGTCTCGATGCGCAGGTCGGGCTTGCCGGTGAGAGTGTAGGTCTTGGACCATTCATCGGCGTGGACGGGAAGGGCTGCCATGGCGGCCAGCGTCAGAATCGCGAGTGACATAAGCGCTGATTTCATAAGGACCCTCCGGCGGGCACACACATACGCCGCCTGTTAGACGTTGGTACGAGAAAGAAGTGAGGGTGGTTCCCGGAAAATTGAGGCAAGGGCGAACCTGGCAGCGCTGCCGGCAAGATGCCCGTGTTACCCCCTTTCTACATACGCCATTCGGATCAACGTCCGCTCGGAGAATGGCAGATAGAGCAGGGCGGCGCTGGCGGCGAAAACCAGTCCCAAACCGATTTTCTGCACCAGGAGAAATGGCGCAATCGCCCACAGTTGGTCCAGCGCCAGAACGAAGGGAAATAGCTGCTGGAATTTCTCCCCGAGACGCTGGTGGTCGAACCCAACTCCAGAAATGAGATAAAAACGTAAGGGAATTCCCACCCCGGCAGTCACCAGCACAGAGCCAGCGAGGGCAGTAGCGGCCCATAAGGGCAGAAACGAATCCGCAAGGTTCTGGATCGCATGAATCCGGAACAGCGCGGCGACGTAGAAACACAGATACATGATTTGAATGAGGGCGAAGAGTCCGCGAGTCACGCCACGACGCGGAATGGGAACTTCGAGCTCCGGATGCAGCACGGTCGGAGCCGGAGAATCACGAGCACCAAGTGGGTGCAGGGCGGTTGTGGCGCCCGCACTCTTGCTCCCGTCGCTTCCCTCGCCCTCGGAAGCTTCGTTCCGCAAAGGCGCAATGAAGCGGTATCCGCGGCGGGCCAGCGTCTCTACGTAGCGCGGAGAGGAGGCCGAGTCACCCAGCGCTTCGCGCACCTTATTGATAGCCGTGTTCAGGCTGTGATCGAAATCGACGAAGGTATCCGAAGGCCATAGCGTCTTCTGCAACTCTTCCCGTGTGACCACCTCACCGGCTCGCTCCAGAAGCAGGGCGAGAACCTGGAACGGCTGCCCCTGCAGGCGCAGTTTAACGCCGTTCTTACGCAGTTCGGCCGCAGTGAGATCGAGTTCGAAGACTCCAAAGCGCGCGACGCGTTGATTGTTGTTCTGAGGCAAGGCCATCAAACGCCGTAGTGTAGCATCCACAGCAGCGCTACAATATGCGCGTGTCTCCCCCTGAAATCCGGAACGATTCTGCCGACAAGCACAACCGGCATGCAGTCTACGCGTCGGAGACTACGGGTTTGCTGCTGATCGCATTCCTGCTGCTGGTGCTTACGCTGGTGCGTTACTGGCACGAGATTCAGTGGAGCTGGCGCTGAACGCCGAGCCGGAACGCGACAGTTCGTCTGAAAGCTCGGTCCAGAGTCCGCTCCTCGTGATTCTCGGTCCCACGGGCAGCGGTAAAACGGCGCTCTCTCTCGCGCTCGCCCGCAAGTTCGACGGCGAGATCGTCAACTGCGACTCGGTCGCGATGTACCGCGAGTTCGATATTGGTACGGCTAAGCCTTCCCTCGCCGAACGCGCTCAGGTCCCTCATCACCTGTTCGATTATGTTGATCCAACCGAGGACTTGACCGCCGGCGAGTATGCGCGCCAAGCCAGAGAAGTTCTTCCCGAAATCAGATCGTGTCATCGTCTGCCGATTGTGGTCGGTGGCACGGGGCTGTATCTGCGCGCGTTGCTGGCAGGACTGTTTCCGGGCCCGCAACGGTCGGAAGAATTGCGCGAGCGCCTGCGAGAGCGGGCGCAGGCGAGAGGATCGGGATATCTCCACAAAATTCTCTCGCGGATGGATCGGGCAGCCGCGACCAACATCCATCCAAACGACGTTCCCAAGCTGATTCGCGCCATCGAAGTGTGCCTGGCGTCGCGCGCGAAGATGTCAGAGCTATGGGAGCAGGGACGCGATCCGCTGCAGGAATTCCGGATTTTTCGGATCGGGCTCGATCCAAACCGTGCGCTGCTCTACAATCGAATCAACCAGCGTGCAGAACGAATGTTCGAAAGTGGCTTGGTTGAGGAAACAGAACGACTGCTGCACAAGTATGGCGACTCCGCACGCCCCATGAACTCTCTGGGTTACAAACAAGCCGCACAATTTCTGCGCGGAGAGCTTTCGCGCGACCAGGCGCTCGCGGCGGCGAAGCAGGCGCATCGCAACTACGCCAAGCGGCAAATGACGTGGTTTCGCAAAGAGCCGGATGTGACCTGGCTCAACGGATTTGGAGATGACGCTGCAGTGCGAGATCAGGCGATTCAGATAACCGAAAGGTTCGTAGGCGAGGCTTAGACGATCGTCGCCGAGGAGCTATCTGCCCGGCCCATAGTAGCGATAGTGTCCTGTGATTTGCCAGTTGAAAAGGACGTCCTCCATCTTCGGTCCGTCGCCAATGTTGTGGACGATCATATAGCGCCCGCTCCATCGTGATTTCTGATCGACCACGATCGCCATGTGCGGCACGCCTCGGCCTAAATCCCAGGTCACCAGGTCGCCGGGTGCATAGTCGTCGGACCGCTTCGTGATCGGCAGCGACTCTCCGTTGCGCTGGAAAAAGACCATCAGGTTCGGCACGCGGCGGTGGTCGATGTTCGAATCCGGCTTGGTTCGCCGCCAGTTCTTCGGTTAGACAGCGAAATTTCGCACCATATCCTCCTGCACTTCCTTCTGCAAATCGACGCCGACGGCTCGATAGGACCGGATAATCTCATCGGTGCATACTCCCGAATCGGCGGGGACGTCTCCACCTGGATACGGAATTCGGACGTAGGCGGAGACGTATCGAACTTGATGGTGGGTGCGTTCAATAGCGGCCGCCACAAGGCGTCGAGTGAATTGGGTTCGTTCAGCGGACGTCCCAAGGCAAGTCGCTGTGACCAGAGCTGTGAAGAGGAAGCCGAGGTAGTGGGTCAGTTCAAACTGACCCACTACCGAAGCCGATGGAGACTTGATCTAACGAGCGTTTCGAAGGGACTTTCAAGACACCTTTTTAGACACCGTGGGGCATAGCACGGTTCCCTCCAAGCCTGCGCAGTCCCGGTGCTAAAATCTAGTGTTTTGTGTTCGCAGGCTTTTTCGCAATTGAACTTATAGGTGGCATTCATGACTGGCACGATGCTGGCGGTCGTCAAGCCCGACGCCGCGCCCGGCGCTGATGTTCGCGAGGTCAAAATCCCCGCCTTTGGACGGACCGACGTTCTGGTCAAGGTCAAAGTTGCGTCCATTTGCGGCACCGATCTTCACATTTACAACTGGGACCGCTGGGCGCAGAACCGCATCCATCCGCCGCTGATCCCCGGACACGAATTCTGCGGCGAGGTCGTTGCCTTCGGCGATGAGGTGACCAGCGTAAAGGAAGGCGACTTCGTCTCCGCCGAGATGCATGTTGCCTGCGGCAAGTGCCTGCAGTGCCGCACTGGCGAAGCGCACATCTGCCAGAACGTGAAGATCATTGGCGTCGACGCGAACGGCGCCTTTGCCGAGTACGTGGTCATTCCCGAATCAAATATCTGGAAGCTCGATCCGGCGATTCCGCAGGAGTACGCCTCGATTCTCGATCCTCTCGGGAACGCCGTGCACACCGTGCTCGCGGGCGAGATCGCCGCGAAGACCGTCGCCATCACCGGTTGTGGGCCGATCGGGCTGTTTTCCATTGCCGTGGCCCGAGCGGTGGGAGCGACCTCGGTTTTCGCAATCGAAGTCAACGAACATCGCGCGCGCGTGGCCCGCGAAATGAAAGCCGACTACGTGCTGAACCCGGCGAAAGAAGATGTCGAATCCATCGTGATGGAGAAGACGGGCGGCCTCGGAGTGGACGTCGTGCTCGAAATGGCCGGGCATCCCGATTCGATTCGGACAGCGTTCGATATCGTGAGACGCGGCGGACGCATCTCCCTTCTCGGTCTGACCTCCAAGCCTATCTCAGTGAATTTCTCCGAAGACATCATTTTCAAAGGCATCACGATTCAGGGCATCAACGGACGCCGCATGTATCAGACCTGGTATCAGATGACCGCTCTGCTGAAGGCCGGCAAGCTTGACCTGCACCCGGTGATCACCGACCGCATCTCAATGAAAGATTTCGGCAAAGCCATGGAGCGCTTGAAAACCGGCGAGGCCAGTAAGATTCTGGTGTACCCGAATGGAGTACGGTAACTTCTTTTGCCACAGATTCACGCGGATCAACGCGGATAACTACTTCAGAGGAAATTTGGATCATTTGATCCGTGTAAATCCGTGTAATCCGTGGCTGAGGTTCTATGACCACTGCAACCCGCACTAACCCGCTCTCCTACCTCACTGATCAGCTCGACGAACTCAAGGCCAAGGGCACGCATTTCAAGCTACGCGTGCTCGACGACGAGCAGGCTCCCGTCTGCACCTTCGACGGCAAGAAGGTCATCAATCTCGCATCGAACAATTATCTCGGGCTGACCACGCATCCCAAGCTGCGCGAGGCTGCGCTCGAAGCCACGCGCAAGTACGGCGTCGGATCAGGGGCCGTGCGCACCATTGCCGGCACGATGAAGATTCACATGGAGCTGGAAGAAAAGATCGCGCGCTTCAAGAACGTCGAAGGCTGCGTGGTCTTCCAGTCCGGCTTTGCGGCTAACGCCGGAACTGTCTCGGCTGTGCTGGGCAAAGATGATTTCATCATCTCCGACGCGCTCAACCATGCCTCGATCATAGACGGCGCGCGGTTATCGAAAGCCAAGATTCTCGTCTTCCGCCACAAAGACATGGCGCACGCCGAAGAGCAACTGGCCAGCGTGAAGAACGAGCCCGGCAAAAAGCTGCTGATCACCGACGGGGTCTTCTCCATGGACGGCGACATCGGCCCGCTGCCTGCGCTCTGCGATCTCGCGGAAAAGTATGGCGCGATCATGATGGTCGACGACGCCCACGCCTCCGGCGTCCTCGGCCGCAACGGCCGCGGCACCATCGATCATTTCAAAATGCACGGCCGCGTGGATATTCAGGTCGGAACTTTGTCGAAAGCGATCGGCGCGCTCGGCGGATACGTCTGCGGCACGCGCGATCTGATCGATTTCCTATATCACCGCGCCCGCCCGTTTTTGTTCTCGACGTCGCATCCGCCGTCAGTAGCAGCAACCTGTATCGCGGCATTCGATGTTCTCGAAAACGAACCCGAACGCATGGAAAAGCTCTGGGAGAACACGCGCTTCTGGAAGAAAGAACTCGGCCTGCTCGGATTCGACATCGGCGGCAAGACCACGCCTGCCAGTGAGACGCCCATCACGCCGATCATCATCGGCGACGGCAAGCTCACGATGGACTTCTCCCGCGAACTATTCAAAGACGGCGTACTCGGCACCGGCATCGCGTTCCCCACAGTGCCGGAAGGTAAGGCGCGTATCCGCACAATCATGACGGCGACGCACACCAAGGAAGAGTTAGATCAGGCGCTGGAAGTGCTAAGGAAAGTCGGAAAGAAGATGGGAATCCTGGCGAACTGACGCGCGGTTCACCAGTCGAACAAAACTCCGGGCTGTTGCACGGTTCTTAGTATTTGCGGCAACCTGGCGCAACGGTTTTCGAGGGTGCTACTACATAATGGTAGATCCGCTAGGACCTCTGAAGCCTTCTTATGTTCCGGTTGGCCTATCAATTTCTCTACCGCCCTGGCCAGGAGATCGCTTACGCTTTTCGGACTCAGGGTCTGCTCTAAGAATGTGACGTTTGTTTCCAGCCATCGATTTGTGTAAAGGTGCCCTTCGAACTCCCACAGACAGGGGGGCCCGCCCCCTTTATCCGGAGTCCACGGAGCAAACACCGGATTCTCATTCATCGCATACATTAGACATGCAACGTATTGCACGGCGGCGATTGCCGAGCCAGTGCTAGTGATGGCCCACCAATCCTTCCACAGTTGATTAAGGTCTGGTAGCAGAACTCCGTAGCTCGTCATTGCCCGAAGCCAGCGATATGGTCTTTCATGACCACGCTCGTAACTGAGGCCGCACTGGTTTCGGATTTCTTCGAGAATACTAAGACGCATGAATTGCGACACGGCTATGGTCTGAGCCGATTTCAGGTGTTCGTCAAAAACGTGGCGATTCGCCAGTACGGAATAGAGGTGCTCAACAAAGCCTCCATATTCCTGGCTTATTCCCAATAAGTCCTGTCGCCAAGCTTCTAAGCAGAATGGAAGCAAGAACACGAAGAGATCACTTTGAATATCGGTATACAGTAAGTCTTGCGTGTACTCCCAGAGATCAGACGCACGTGCGACATCGCCTGGGCTAAGGCGTGCGAGCCTCCGCAGATGCTCATCGTTGTAGTCGAATGCCTCTTGGGTGATTTGTCGCGGCGGTTTTGAGCTAAGGGCTTTGTGTAGTTCGATCGAACGGGTGAGACCTTCAGGCGGCATTTGGACTTCTACGATACAGCATCATTCCGCCACCACCTCGATCGCCGTCACGGTCGCGTATCCCGTGACCGGGACGAATTCCAGCAGCAGCTTGCCTTGCGCGTTCGGTTCAAGGCCTTTAATCCGGCGCACCAGCGGACGGTTCTCCCCAACTTCATCCAGAATGTTCAGTCTCGACAACACGGCCTTGCCATTGCAAAACACATTAAACACACGCTGTTCTGACTGAGTGCTGTGGCCAGCAATCCCATGTTCGATGAAGTGCAGCGTGACCGTGTACTTTCCCGGCGCAACTGGAATCGCATACGAGAAATGTCCCCAGCGCTCAGATTCATAAAACTCCGGATCATCCGTTCCCTGCGCTGATTCCTGGCTGCTGCTGAGTTGCCCGCCTTTGAAATATGCGTCCGGACTCCACCAGCGGCTGTCGTTTGAGTAATACGGCACGTCGCGCGCCACGATGCGCACGGGACGAATCTGCCCGCGCACTCCCGGCAGAATCTCGATCCCCGAGACCATGGCGCTGCCGGACTTACCAGATATGGAGCTGCCTGACGCAAAGCTGAGATGGAGCTGTCCGTCGCTTGCGGGCGAAATGTCGGGGAACACTCTCACTTCGGCCGTGCGCTCACCGCCAGCATCGGCGAGCACATCGAAATCCCGCAGCAGGACTTGCCCATCCGCCGAGATTGTCATCGTGCGGCTGCCCTCGCCGCCCGCTCCGGCATTCTCTGGACCGTAAAAATTCTCGGCGAAATAGAGATGCAACTCATATCTGCCCGGCTTCAGCGGAATGTTGTAGGAGAAGTCTCCCTGGCGGCTGCTGCGGAAAATGATGGGATCCTGTGTCCGCCAGATATGCTGCACCATGCTCGTGACTGTCGTGCCGCCGCCGAAGTACGCATCCGGATTCCAGACCTTGCCGGCATGATCGACATACTTCCGGCTCGAACCTGCCAGAATGTGAACTTCCTCTCCCACGGGCAAGCCGATGCTCGGTTCAGGCACTGGCTGCGCATTGGAAGGTCCCGCAGTCTGAACTGCAGGCTTTGGCCGAAGGGCCATCAAGACGAAAATCACCGCCGCCGCAGCGACGATCCCGCCGCTCAGCAGCCACCATTTTCTGGTGCCATACCAGGATGATCCAACCCGGGATGGGCTAACCTGCGCGGGTCCTTCCGGCTCCTGCTTCGGCGCAGTCACTTTCTCAAATGCCGGCACATACTGCCCCACTGGAATCGTGAGGTGAATGGCGTCATTCGCCCCCTCGCCGGCGTAATACTCGCTCAGGCGCTTGCGCAGACGGTTGGCCTGTACGCGCACGATGGAGTCGGTGTCCTGGTCGAAGGCGTCGCTGCGGTCGAAAACGTCGAGCGCGACCGAGTATTCCTTGATCTGCTCCGTTTCTTCCGCGAAGGTCTTCTCGCACAAATAAGAAAGCAGGTGAGTCAGAGCCGGCGATCGGGAAAAAAGAGGGGAGTGCAGGATTTTTTCGAGCTCGGCTCGTTCCGCTTCCCAGCTGGTGGATTCTGTGATGGTCGAAGGCACTGGGACCTCCCGACGTTGACACTGTGCGCCTTCTGCCTTCTTTATACGCTTGTTTTCTGAATTCGGTTCATGCAACCGGCTAAGTAACCCTTGTAACGGGGCATCGCCAACGAGCCAGTCTTCTGCTGTTGCATTTTCCATCACCGGGAGAAGTGCTTTCACTGCCCGCATCTAGGTCCGGCCTGTGCGTTAACTCGCGGACATAACGTGCCCGTAGCGGATATAGCGTTGTGGCGCTCGCGCTGGAGCGCGATAACAAAGGCAACTCGCGGAGAGCAGATCGCCGGTGGATTTTCAAACCGGATCGGAGGTGGCTCCCGACAAGGAGGCTCGATATGCGCACGATCACACTTCAATCAACGTTGCTCGTAGTCGTCCTGGCGCTGTGCAATTTCGCCAGCGCCAAGCCGGTACCACAAGACAATCTCAAGCAAGACAACATCAATATGAGCGCGATGACCGCTGCCGAACTGGAAAAGGCTGGCGACGTCGCCCGTTCGCAAAAAGACTACGACCTCGCTATCCGCTATTTCCAGGCGGGAATTCGCAAAGATCGCAAGAATGCGCCGCTCTATAACAAGCTCGGCCTCGCTGAGCTGAAGACAGACAATCTCTCCAACGCGCGTTTCAATTTCGAAAAGGCGGCCAAGCTCAATTCAAAGTATGCCGAAGCCGTGAACAACATCGGCGCGGTGGAGTACATGAGGAAGAACTACAACGGGGCGGCAAAATACTTCAAGAAAGCGGTCGCGCTTGCCGAAGGGGACGCAGTCTATCACGTGAACCTGGGCGCGGCCTGGTTCAGCCAGAAGAAGATGGATCGCGCCATCGCGGAATATACGCGCGCCATGGAACTCGACCCGGAGGTCTTCCGGCAGGAGGCGCGCACCGGCATTGCGGCGCAGATCGCGAGCCCGGAGGAGCGTGCACAATACTCGTACCTGCTGGCTAAAGCCTATGCCAAGCGCGGAGACGTGGAAGGGTGCCTGCAATGCCTGCGCAAGGCGAAAGAAGACGGGTATCGCAATCTGGCGAATGCCTACAAGGACGAGGACTTCAGCCGGATGCGCGACAATCCGCGATTCCAGGAGGTGGTGCCTCCGCCGGTCGCGAAGTAGGCAGGGACTGCTTCGCTGCTTCTCCTCTGTCTACCCGGGCGGAGGAGAAGCCTGGCGGTGGTTGCCTAGGCCACGGATTTACTTGGATGTCGCGGATAACCCTCTCCTGAACTGTCCGTGACAGCCGCGAAATCCGTGGCGTTTTCCTAATCCCCGCGGTACACAAGTTTCCCGCCCACAACCGCCGCCACAACTTTCCCCGTAAGCTGCCATCCATCAAAGGGCGTGTTACGCGAGAGCGAACGAGATTTTGCCGCATCGAACGTCCATCGCTTCTTCGGATCAAAGATCGTAACGTCCGCGTGACTGCCTTTCGCGAGCGAACCGCGACCGGGAAGATCAAACACGCGTGCCGGACCGGTTGTGAACATTTCCACGATGCGTGCCAGCGGGATCTTGTGCTCGCGATGTAGCTGCGTGATTGCCAGCGCCAGGGCGGTTTCCAGGCCTGTGATACCAAACGACGCGCGCTCAAATTCGACTTGCTTTTCGTGCGCGGCATGAGGAGCATGATCGGTAGCGATGGCATCGACGGTTCCGTCTGCCAACGCTGCCAGAATCGCTTCGCGATCAGCGGGCGAGCGCAGCGGCGGATTCATTTTGAAATTCGTGTCATACTCGCCGACATTTTCGTCGATCAGGGTGAAATGGTGCGGCGTGACCTCGCAGGTTACGCGTGCTTTCGCGCGCTTGCCGCGGCGGACTGCCTTCAGAGCATCGGCCGTTGAAAGATGCGCCACATGCAGGCGCGATTCGCGAATCTGCTGCGCGAGGCTCACATCACGATCGACGATGCTCGCCTCGGCGGCGGCAGGCATTCCCCTCAGTCCGAGACGGAAGCTCGTAGATCCGGCGTGCATTGAGCAGTTTTCAGTGACCCGTGTGTCTTCCGCATGCTGCACCACCGGAAAATTGAGTTCCGCACCCAGGCGCAGCGCCATGCGCATGATGTCATCGTCAAGAATCGGCTTGCCGTCGTCGGTAACGGCAACCGCTCCGGCACGCTGTAAGGCGGCAAAATCGGTGAGCGTTCCGCCTTTGCTTGCTCGCGTCGCGGCTGCGATCGGAAAAACGTTGACCACCGCTCCGCGTTCGGGATTCCGCAGCCATGTCACCCACTCCGCGGTGTCGACCACCGGAGCCGTGTTCGGCATTGTGCAAACAGAAGTGAAGCCGCCCGCAGCAGCAGCAGCCGTGCCTGTGGCGATCGTCTCTTTGTAGCTTTGTCCCGGCTCGCGCAGGTGCACGTGCAGATCGATGAAGCCCGGCGCAACGATCAATCCGCGCGCATCGAATTTCTCGTCGGCGCTGCCCCGGATCTTGTTTGGCGGAGCGACCTCGGCCACGCGGCCATCTTTCAGCAGGATGTCCATCGGCGCGTTGATCTTCGCGGCAGGATCGATCACCTGGCCGCCCTTGATCAGGAGATTTTTGCGCTCGTCTCGAATCATCCGCAACTCCCGGCGGACTTCTTCTCCGCGGATTCACGCGGATTTCGCGGATTCTTTCTTTGGTTTTCGAAAGCGTAGCGGCGGAATTGCGCGTTAGGTCTAAAATTGAAGAGCAAACCGACCTCGATGTCAGTCGCACGGAGGTAGTTCAGCAGTTGCTTCTCCCAAGCGGGATCAATGTCGCGGCCGGTGTTCAACTCAATCAAGACCTTCTTATCAACCAACAAATCAGCCCTGAACTCGCCAATTACCTGCCCATGAAAGCGCACCGGAATTGCAATTTGACGCTCAAAAAATATCTTGTTCTCTGCGAGGACTACCGAGAATGCCTGTTCGTAAACGGATTCGAGGAATCCATGCCCGAGCTCGTTATATAAGTTAAAGAAAATACCAATTAGCCGCTCCGTGAGATCAGCATGTTTTAATCCGCGTTCATCCGCGTAAATCCGCGGAAGCGAATTTGACCCGGCTATTCTCATTTCGCCTTTCCCAGTGCTCTCGCCAGGATGGCCATGCGCGTGGGCACGCCATTGTGGACCTCGTCCACGATCACCGACTGCGAACCATCGGCAACTTCGGCCGTCAACTCGAGCCCGCGAATAATCGGTCCGGGATGCATCACGATCGCATCCCGTTTCGCAAGCTTCAGCCGCGCCGCAGTCATCTGATAGCGCGCGATGTAATCCTGCAGCCGAATTTTCTGGCCAGCCAGGCGCTCGGTTTGCACCCGCAGCAGCATGATCACGTCCGTGCCTCGCAGTGCGTCTTCCAGGTGGCGCGTGATGCGCAGGCCGGGGGCGAGCGTCGCAGCCACGTCCGGCACGAATTCCGGCGGACCGCACAGCGTCAGTTTCACGCCAAAGCGCGTCAGCAGATGGCACGCGCTGCGCGCCACGCGACTGTGGTAGATATCGCCGATGATCGCAGCCTGCAGTCCCTTCAGCGATTTCTTGTGTTTAAGAATCGTCACCGCATCGAGCAGCGCCTGGGAGGGATGCTCGTGCATTCCGTCGCCTGCGTTGACCACAGGAATATCCAAGTGGCTGGCCATCAGGTGCGGCGCGCCTGCCGATGGATGCCTCATCACGATGCAGTCGGCGCCGACCGCGCGCAGTGTGTAGCCGGTATCCAGCACGGACTCGCCTTTTTCGATGCTCGACCCTGAAGACTGCACCAAGGTCGTCGTGGCACCCAAGGCTTTTGCAGCGAATTCAAAGGACGAGCGCGTCCGCGTCGAGGCTTCATAGAACAACAGCACGACGCGTTTCCCGCGCAGCAGGGGACGCGGCTTCTGCGGATTCATACGCCGCGCCAACTGCAGCAGGCTGACGATCTCCCCGGTCTCGAGATGCTCGATCCCAAGCAGTGAACCGCGCACGGGCTTTTTTGTGGAAAGAGGCAAACGGGGCATGATACGCGTGGCGCGGGAAGTACCGCAAGAGTCGTTTTTGATGGGTGATTCAGCGCTACGATCTGTCACGCCGGCCGAGAATGGTCGCGCCCAGTGCGCCGCCCGCGGCCCCGAGCACGATCGACAGGGCGAGCAGGACCAAGACGCCGGCAATTATGAGAGTCAGGAACCCTTCGGGGGTTTTGAGTTGCTTGGCCAGGGCTTCGATCGATGCATTGTCCGGTTGTGCTGCAGCCATTTTTTGAAAATATTCCTGGCTTTGCTCCTGAATTTTTGCGCGAACATCGGGAATCATGGCTCCCAGCGCTGCCAGAACGCTCATCACTCCAGAGCAGAGCAATCCGCTCAATGCCCCCAGCCGGATTCCAATCACAGTCTTCATCGCACCGGCCGGTCGGCTTTGTCGATAAAACACCGTGGCCAGAAATCCCATAATCAACATCGCGACCACTGGCCAGAGCCCCAGGGCCATTAATATGGCTCCAATCACCGCCGCCAGCGCCGCCGGCTTCACGGCTTGCGACCACTCCATCGGGACCGCTAAGACGGGCACTGTCTCCGACGCGGGAAGAACCGCGGGTTGGCCACTGCCGACCGGCACGGCGGAAACGGGCGCGGGCGGAGGCTCGGCCACGACGACTCGAATCTGCGGGGCGACGCAATGCGGGCAGAACGGACGTCCTTCTTCGACCAGTTGGCCACATTTGTAGCAGGCTTGTTCCATCCAGAAGCTGATGCAGAAAGATGTTCCTCAAGAGTATCGCACGGTCTCTGCCGAGAGACGAGACTCGACTGGGTCCTGCTTTACCAGCAGACGTTCCAGATCTCCCCGATCTTGGCGTCTCCGAAAGCACATGATGACGAAGTTTGTGACTTTGCCGCTTTCTCTCAAGTGTTTGTTCGGGACGACGCCGCTGCGAGTTCCATCTGCATCGGGTGCTACACTGACTCGGAATTCGTGGTAGCGCGGCTGCATGCCTCAGAACGAAAAACTTGGTCTGATCGCCGGCAACGGCAAGTTCCCTTTCCTCGTGCTGGATGCGGCTCGGGCTCAGGGATACGATGTCGTCGTCGCGGCGATCAAGGAAGAGACATTTCCTGAGATTGAGTCACATGGCGTGGCGGTGCACTGGCTGTCACTGGGAGAGCTTTCGAAGCTGATCGAAACATTTCAGCAAGCGGGCGTGCATCGGGCCGTCATGGCGGGACAGGTCAAGCATAAGCAGATTTTTTCGAGCATCCGCCCGGATTGGCGGTTGGGGAAGCTTTTGCTCTCGCTCACAACGCGGAACACAGACTCGCTACTGGGCGCGGTGGCGAAGGTGCTCTCCGATGAAGGCATCGCGCTGGAAAATTCGACGTGGCTGCTGGAGCCGCTGCTGGTGAAGGCAGGAGTCCTCACCCGACGCGCGCCGTCCGAGCAAGAGATCAAAGACATTGAGTATGGCCGCAACGTGGCGCGGCGCCTTGCGCAGGACGATATCGGGCAGACGGTCGTGATCGCCGAGTTGGCATGTGTCGCCGTGGAGGCGATGGAAGGTACCGATGCGACGATCTCCCGTGCTGGCGAAATCATGCGATCGCTGCACGGTGATGCCTCCACCTTGAACCGGGCCCTGACCGTGGTGAAGATTGCGAAGCCAAATCAGGATATGAGGTTCGACGTCCCGGTCATTGGGGTACAGACGATCGAGGTCATGCACGCGGCGGGCGCGACGTGCCTGGCTGTGGATGCTGGCAAATGTTTGCTGCTGGATGGCGAGAAGGTGATCGAGGCCGCAGATGCTGCGGGGATCGCCGTAGTCGCGGAGTGAGTGAATTCCCACCCCGTCGCAAAAAACGCGACAAGGGTGGGGCAACCGCAGCACGTAACAGCAGGTTCCTCACCGCCGCGCCGCGGCAGTTCGGAATGACATCGGTTAAGGGGGCGAGATGCCATCAAACCCGGAATCAGTTCTCATTGCTGACCAACTTCGCCGCGCGTTTTATGGCCATGCGTGGCACGGGCCGGCGCTGCTGGAACTGTTGAAAGGCATCGACGCCAAGACGGCAGCGGCCAAGCCCCTCGGTGATGCGCACAGCATTTGGGAACTGGTGCTGCATATCGCGGCGTGGGACGGCGCTGGCCTAAAGCGGCTTGCGGGGAAAAAGGCAAGGCTCAAGGGGACGCAGGATTTTCCGCCGGTCCCCCAGCCAACTGAAGCAGCGTGGCGCGATGCCGTAGCGGCCGCGAAGCGAACGCACGACACTCTGGTCGAGACTGTTGCGCGTTTGTCTGGGAAACGCCTGTGCGATCAAGTGCCAGGAAAGAAATACGATTTTTATCACATGCTGCACGGGATCGCGCAGCATGAGCTATATCACGCGGGGCAGATTGCGATTCTGAAAAAAACCGCTTCGAAGCGCACTGGTCGAAGTTAGAGTCTGCTGTCCCCTCGGGCAAACACCTTTTACCACCGAGGACACAGAGAACACAGAGGAAAAACGATCCTCACCATTTCCTGAAGATCACCGCCACGGCGACCACGATCAACCCGAATCCCGCCAGGTAGTTCCATCGCATCGGCTGCTTCAGATAGAACACCGAGAAGACTGCGAACACCGTCAAGGTGATGACTTCCTGAATGGTCTTCAGTTGCGCCGCCGTGAATTCGTACGAGCCGATGCGGTTGGCGGGCACTTGGAAGCAGTATTCGAAAAAAGCGATCAGCCAACTCACGACGATTACTTTATAGAGAGGTACGTCGCGGTACTTCAGGTGCCCGTACCAGGCGAAGGTCATGAAAATGTTGGAAATCGTGAGCAGCGCAATGGTTCGCATGAAGCCGTTCGATCCTTTCTGGATGTCAATGAGATGTTGGATGTCGCTTCGGCGTTATTCTCTTTCAGCGGCTACGCCGACATGATGGTTAGATCAGATAGCGCAGCGCTTGAAGCGCTGCGCCACCCGAGGTTGCTCCTCGCAGTCCAAAGCACTGCCCTTCCATTTCGTGCTCACCCGGACTGCCCTTTGCGTTTACAATCTTTGCGGCAACCGCCACGCGAGAACTTTTCTGCCAGCGCACAATCCGATCTCCGTCGCCGTGGTGGGCGTGGGCGTTTTTGGACGCAACCATGCCCGAGTGTACAAGGAACTCGAACTGCAAGGACAGCCGGTGCGGCTGCTGGGCGTCGTCGATCCCGATACCAACCGCGCCGATGCCGTCGCCCGTGAGTTCGAATGCAAAGCCTTCGGCTCCGTGCATCAGTTGCTGACCACGCACAGCGAGGTGCAGGCAGCTTCGGTGGCTTGTCCGACGGTCCATCATCTGGCGGTGGCGCGCGAGTTGTTGAAGGCCGGGGTCGATGTGCTCATCGAGAAGCCGCTCGCACGAACCTTGCACGAAGCGGACGAACTCATCGACCTGGCGGCGAGCCACAAACGCATCGTGCAGGTGGGGCACCTGGAGCGTTTCAATCCTGCCGTGCGAGCGACGTTACCCATCCTGACCCGGCCCATGTTCTTCGAGGTCCATCGGCTTAGTGTTTTTACTCCGCGCTCGCTGGATGTGGATGTCGTGCTCGATCTGATGATTCACGATCTCGACATCGTGCTCGCATTCGCGAAATCGCCGATCAAGGAAGTGCGTGCGGTTGGCCTGCCCATCTTATCGAGCAAGGTGGACATCGCGAATGTGCGGCTGGAACTGGAATCGGGCTGTATCGCGAATTTCACCGCGAGCCGGGTTTCGACCGAGCGTGTGCGCAAGCTGCGCTTCTTTCAGCCGCGGCAGTATGTATCGATTGATTACGGACGCCAGGAAGTTCTGGTCTTTACCGTCGGCGAGGACGGACAAAGGTCCACGCCGTCGGTGAATCCCCAGATTGGCGTTACCAAACCTCCAGTGGCGGCAGAGGAGCCTCTCCATGCGGAGTTGAAGTCTTTTCTGGATGCGGTTCGTGAGCGGACCACACCCTCGGTTCCGCTTGAGGATGGACGGCGCGCGCTGGCCCTGGCGCTGGAAATTATTGAGGCGATCCGCGAGCATGGGAAGAAAGTCGATCTGGCGGGTATGGCCGCACGCTAACCGCGGACCTCCGACTTCTGACCTCAGACCTCAGAACGCAGCAGCTTCAAGATCGCTCTCCGAGGTGCAAGGTCTGAGGCCTTGCATTTACATATGTTTACACACCGAAGTCGGGGATGAATTGTGGGCAGCGGAATCCGCCGAAAGATGCGAGAATAGGAGGAAGATCGTGAAGCACCGCGCGCCGTTTGCAGTGACTACCGCATGTCCCGGATGCAACGAAGCGGGTGTATTTCGTCTCTAAAACACAGGCGGGCAAACCTAAACCCAGCGCATGGCGATCACGCAAATTCCATTCCAGGATCCGGTAGCTCCGCCGGAAAAGCCCGAACCGGAACAGCTAGGGCTGTACGATCAGCAGGATTGGGAAAAGGCCTACCGCGACCTGGATGCCCGCGTTCCCCACTTGCTGATTCAGTTGCAGGATGATCTGTCACGCTCGCGACGGCGCGAAGCGGCGTGGATTTCGATTATTGTTCACCTGATCCTGATCATTTTTGTAGTGAATTTCACGAAGCTGGAAAAGTATCTGCCCTGGCATCCGGTGGTAGTTCTCTCGCAGAATTTCGCAAAGGATAAGGGGGTTACGTTCCTTACGCTCCCGCCCGATGCGGAGAAGGTTCCCAGGAAGCCGAACACAAATGTTGCTTCCGACAAGGACCGGATTGCGATGTCGCGGCACCCGGAACTTGATCCTAAGGAATTGAAGAAGATTCTGGCGACCCCCCCGCCGGGAGCGCCCGGGCTGCCAGGTCCCCGAGCCCCGCAGATTACGCCGCAGCAGCAAGCTCTGCCTCCGGGCCAGGCTCCCCAGCAGGGACAGCAGTCCGCACCGCATCCGCAGTTTGAAAGCGATCAGACGGCGCAGTTGCGTATGCCGCCGCGCCCGAATAACAGCTTCGCCAAGTACGCGCAAGGAATGAGCGCCGGTTCTGCAATTCAGCAGGCCGCGCAAGCGGCCGCCGCGCGAAGGGCAGCCGGTGGGGGCGGCTACAGCGGTGATTACGGCCTGGGAACGGGCGCCCACGGGCGCGTCATGGGTCCGTACGAAATCCTGAGCGACACTCAAGGAGTCGATTTCGGTCCATATCTGCAGCGCATTCTCGAGGATGTCCGCGAGAACTGGTATCACTTGATTCCTGAATCGGTGGAGATGAAAAAAGGAAAGCTGGCCATCGAGTTTGCCATTATGAAGAACGGTCAGGTGCAGGGGCTGCAAATTGTGGCCCCATCGGGCGATGTGGCGTTAGATCGTCCGGCATACGGCGCGATCACCGCTTCGAATCCGTTTCCGCCCTTACCCACCGATTTCACCGGTCCGTATCTCGCGTTGCGATTCCGGTTCTACTACAACCCGGATAAGGCGGATCTGGAGTAGAGTCCGCCTCAACGGCTGTTGTCCACCTTAAGACCACCCGGTTGTCCAGACACTCACCACACTCTGCAGCGGTTCTGGTTCACCATTGGCGCGCCGTTCTTGCAATGGAAAGCTTCCTGGAATTGCGGCATGTTCGACACGACTCCGTTGGTCCGGTATTTTTCCGGCGAGTGCTCATCGACGGTGGCGCGCAAGCGCTTGGTTTCGTCGCGAACCTGGCCGCACCAGCTTTGTCCGTAGCCGATGAAGAAGCGCTGCTCGGGCGTGAGACCGTCGATCGGCTCTAACTTTTCCCCTTTCGTGTCGTCCTGCCATGCCACGTAGGCAAGCAGCAGGCCGCCAAGATCGGCGACATCTTCGCCCAGCGTCAGCTTTCCGTTGATCTTGATGTCATCAATGACCGTATAGCTCGAATACTGGTTTGAGATACAGTCGGCGCGCTGCTGAAATTCCTTCGCGTCTTCGGGCGTCCACCAGTCGCGCAGGTTGCCCTGGGCGTCGAACTGTCGACCTTCGTCGTCGAATCCATGGGTGAGTTCGTGGCCGATGGTGCCTCCGGTGTCGCCGTAATTGGGCGCGGCGTCAGACGTCGGATCGAACGCTGGCGGCTGCAGAACGCCCGCCGGAAAGTTGATGTCGTTCATCTGCGGATCGTAGTAGGCGTTCACGGTGGGGGGCGTCATCTGCCACTCGCCGCGATCGACGGGCTTCCCAATTTTGGCAAGCTGGCGGTTGAATTCAAATTTGCGCGATCGTTCCACATTGCCCAGTTCGTCGCCGCGAATAATTTCGAGCTTGGAGTAGTCGCGCCACTTGTCGGGATATCCGATCTTGTTGGCCACATGGTGCAGTTTTTCGAGCGCCTGTTGCTTGGTGACAGCCGACATCCACGGCAGGCTTTGGATGTCCTGCTGCATTGCGTTTTCGATTTCCTTAACCATCTTCAGCGCCTGCTGCTTTGCGTCGGGAGGGAAATATTGCGCGACATAGGCCTGTCCGAGCGCTTCTCCGAGGTAGCCATCGACCGCCTGCGTGCAGCGCTTCCAGCGCGGCTTGAGCTCTTGCTGCCCGCGCAGAGTTTTTCCGTAGAAGGCGAAATCCTCGTTGACGAGAGGCGTCGAGAGGTGCGACGCGCTCGCATGCACCAGATGCCAGCGTACGTAAGTTTTCAAGTCAGGCAACGTTTCTTTGCCCAGCTCTTCATTCATCGTTTTGAAAAAATTGGGAGCAGCCACATTGAGTGAAGCGAGAGAGGGTATCCCAACTCTCGTGAAATACGCATGCCACGGGAAAACGGGCGAGATTGTCTCCAGCTCACTGCTCGTCATCTTATGATCCAGCGCTTTGGGATCGCGGCGCTCAACGCGCGTCATGGAACCTTTCGCCAGCGCCGTTTCTATGCGCATCACGCTTTGCGCCTCAGCCGCTGCCACATCGGGCTGGTCGCCTAGCAATTGGAACATTTTCTGCACATGCGCGACGTAAGCCTTGCGCAGTTCCTGTGACTTGGCATCTTCTTTGGTGTAGTAATCGCGGTCAGGCAGGCCGAGGCCGCCCTGATCAACGTCGCCGATCACCTGATTGGCGTCACGGAAGTCCTGAATGGAGTCGAAGTGAAAGAAGATATTGTCATCTGCCAGCGCGGCGGCAATGCCCGCGAGATCGGCCTTCGATTGAACGCTGGCAAGCCTGGCCAGTTCCGGCTGCAGAGGCTCGATTCCTTTAGCGTCGATTGCCTTCTCGTCCATGCACGATGCGTAATAGTCTCCAATTTTCTGGTTAGCAGCGCTGCGAGTTGGATCGGAAGCAGCGGCAGCTTCGAGAATGCTCCGCAACTTCGTCAGGTTCTCGTCCTGCATCTTCGAGTAAGTGTCCCAGGAGGACTGGTCAGGCGGAATGGGATTGTTCTTGATCCATCCGCCGCAGGAATAGGCGAAGAAGTCGACGCACGGATCGATGCTGCGATCCATGGCATTGATGTCGAGTGCAGGCTCGTGCTTGGACGTAGCGGACTGCTGGGCTGCGGCCGAACAGCAGATAAGAGCAATGAACAGGCAAACTAAGCTCCTGAGTGGCATGAAGCCTCCCGTAAGTTATGGAGTGGCGCCTACCAATATCTCACAGGACTGGCGGAGAGGGAGGGATTCGAACCCCCGGTACAGGTGTTAGCCCGTACAACGGTTTAGCAAATTCAACCCGTGCCCTACCTATTGCACGGAATCAGTCAGATACGATTACCCCAGACGCTCCCATTCGGTCGGCAGCTCTGTATGCACCTCAATATGCACCTTGTTCAACAGAGGTAACGAAACAAGAAGAGCGTCAACGGCCTCACCTAATGCCCTGCCCTGTCGCCGATCTCCGACCGCACCCCAATGCTCGTCACAGACTCTCGGTGGACCTATCGAGGCTGTCAGCGTTGGCTGAACGGGGCGACCGCGCGTTTTGTGACCCGATTGTGGTCACACGGGACGGCATTGTCATCGACGGCTATCCACCAGGCTGGCGCGGCGCCTTCCCCTTATGATCCGCAGCCTGCTGGGAACGGATGTTCCGGATATTGGCTTTAATGTCGTCTACCAGCGGCAGCCAGATGGAGCGTGGTTTCCTGCCACGGTCGACACCGAGCTCCGAGTCCGCGCCGCGTTCATTCATAACCGGCAAGTGTCCGTGTCATTGCGGAACAGAGGGTTCGAGCACACCCACGTGGCCACCAAGGTAAAAGCGATCGGGGAAGTTAAGTGAACGGCGACAGTCGGTTGTTCCGTAGTCAGCGAAGAACAGAAACAACAAAAGGCGTGCCGGGTACCCTATCCTTCCGCGATTTGTGCGAAGCGGCAATTCGTCACAGCAAAGCTTCGCTAAGCACGAGGGCTTCGTGCGCGACCTCCCTCGTTATTCCGGGAACGCGCGCGGCAATCGCAGGCGAAACTTCCATTCCAACCGACCGTGGCGGATCGATCGAGATCGCGAACAATGTTACATCCAGCGGAGCGCCGGTGAGGTACGCGGCGTCGAGAAGATCCTTCAGGCCGATGTCGTGTGCGGTAAGCGTTTTCGGATAGTCGGACGAAAATCTGGGAGTCAGCCGGGTCATGGTGCCGGCGGGATTCCCGTCGATGGTGGCGTCAATCAGAATCACGCGGTCCGCGCGTTGCATCGGTTCGAGCAGAAGAAAGCTCCCGGTGCCGCCGTCGAGGCACTGAACATTGTCAGGCAGTAGCATCTGGCTGATGCGCTTTACCACTTCGACGCCAACGCCTTCGTCGCCCATCAGCACGTTGCCGATGCCCAGCACGAGAACGCTCTCGCCCCTATTCATCGTTCATCCTTGTCGCCTTCACCTTCGAACTTCCACCCGCCGACCATTGATGAAGTTGTGCCGCGGCCTTCGATGTAGTCGTGATAGAAAACGAGATAGACATGGATCAATGTGAACAGGATAAAGAACCACATGAAAATGTGATGCCACTGACGCACGGCAAAATCACCGCCCATCAACGGAGTAATCCACGCGAACATCCGGGGAAACCAAGAGTGGCTCATGCTCGAATAGAGCGCGAAGCCGGTGAGTGCCTGAAACAAAAACGCAAGGAACGACAGAAAGTAGATCACGCCAGCGAGTGCGTTGTGTCCGAGGGTGATGATGCGTTGTGCGCTGGTTTGTAATATATCCACCTTCATGACTTCGACTATTTCCCGCCACTGCGCGCGGTGGCTGGGAATGAAGTTGGTCCACTTCGCGTAAGCATTACCGACGAATCCCCAGTAGATGCGGACCAGGAAGTTGAAGAAGAACACGAATCCCGCGACGAAGTGTAGGAAGCGCACCGTGCCAAACCAATACTGCTGGTAAGCTTCGCTGGAATAAGTGATAGCGAGAGGCTTTCCGATCAAGTAACCGGTTACGCACAGCACGACGACGCACAGTGCGTTCACCCAGTGATACAACCGGACCGGCAACTCCCATACATAGACTCGCCGGAACGTTTCACTTGCAGATGTCGGAGCTGCAATCGCTTTCGTAGCCATACACGCTCCTCAGTAGAACTTCACCTGATGCAGGTGCTTGCCCTGCGGATCGTAGAGGTGCACCGCGCACGCAATGCAGGGGTCGAACGAGTGTATAGTCCGCAGGATTTCCACGGGCTGCTCAGGATTTGCCATCCTGGTGCCGATCAGTGCGGCCTCATAGGATGAGCGCTGACCATTAGGATCTCGCGGCGAAGCATTCCATGTGCTCGGGACGACAAGTTGATAATTGTCAATCTTGCCATTTTTGATTTTGATCCAGTGTGCCAGCGCACCCCGCGGTGCTTCGGAGAGTCCTACTCCCTCCGCCGTTGCCGGCCAAGTCGAGGGATCCCATTTGTCGCGAGTGAAAGTGCTGGTGTGGCCGCTCTTGATCTGCGCCAGGAGGTCGTCGTAGAACTCCTGCATCCAGTGGACGACGAGACGCGTTTCCAGTCCGCGGGCCGCGGTGCGGCCGAGAGTTGAGAACAGTGCCGTGACCGGCACGTTCAGCTGCTTCAGAGCTTCGTTCACCACGTCTTTGACGTCGGTGCGGCCGGCCGCGTAGCTGACGAGCAATCGCGCCAGGGGACCGACTTCCATCGGATTGTCTTTCCAGCGCGGCGTCTTCAGCCAGGAATATTTGCCCTCGACATTCAGCTGTTCGTACGGCGGTTTCGGGCCAGTGAAGTTGAATTCGGTTTCGCCATCGAAGGGATGCAGTCCGGTGTTATCGCCAGCCGCATACGTGTACCAGGAATGTGCGATGTATTCTTTGATCTCCTGCGCGTCGCGGCCGTTGACGGGATGAACTTCAGCCAGGTTGCGATCGAGAATCGCGCCGCGCGCGAACTTGAAATAGTCAGGCTGGCCGTATCCGCGGGTTGGCAGATCGCCGTAGCAGAGATAGTTCTTCAGCCCGCCACCATAGGCCGCCCAATCTTTGTAGAATCCAGCGACCGCAACCAGATCCGGCAGATAGACCTGCTCGACGAAAGCCTTCGCTTGCTTGATCAGGCTGCCAACGTGGTTCAGGCGCTCCATATTGACGGCATTGACTTCTTCCGGATTCAGCGAGCAGGGCGCACCACCGACCAGATAGTTCGGATGAGGATTCTTGCCTCCGAAAATGGCGTGAATCTTCACGACATCTTTCTGCCATTCGAGCGCTTCGAGATAGTGCGCCACCGCCAGCAGATTCACCTCAGGGGGAAGCTTGTAGGCAGGATGGCCCCAATATCCGTTAGCGAAAATGCCGAGCTGACCGCTTTGCACGAATGTCTTCAGCCGCGTCTGCACGTCGGCAAAGTATTTGGGGGAGGACTTCGGCCAGCTCGAGATCGAAACCGCGATCGCGGACGTCTTCTGTGGATCGGCCTTCAGCGCGCTGACCACGTCCACCCAGTCAAGCGCGTGCAGATGGTAGAAATGCACTACGTGATCCTGGACATACTGTGTGCAGAACATCAGGTTGCGGATCAGTTCTGCATTCTGCGGTACGGTGATGCCCAATGCGTCCTCGACCGTGCGCACGCTAGCCAGCGCGTGAACGGTTGTGCAAACTCCGCAGGCACGCTCAGTAAACGCCCAGGCGTCGCGCGGATCGCGGCCTTTGAGAATCTTCTCGAAGCCGCGCACCATGGTGCCGGAGCTGTAGGCATCGGTGATGACGCCGTTTTCCACGACCGCCTCCACCCGCAGGTGGCCCTCGATACGAGTGATTGGGTCGACCACGATTCTCGCCATGGCTTACTCCTTCCCTTTCTGATCTGAGGAACGCGGCTTCGCTTCGGCAATCTGTTCGCGTTTGCGGACGTTGGTCGCGATGGCGTGCGCCGCCATGCCGCCGATCGCGGCGACACTGACGACCGTCCCAATTGTGTCGGCGGTACTTTCAATCCCGAAGCCGGGGAATGAAGCCAGATGCTGATAGAACGGGCCGTTATCCCAGAATCCGGCTTCGCTGCAGCCGATGCATCCATGGCCAGACTGAATGGGATAGCTGATCGCACCATTCCACTTGGTGACCGAGCAAGCGTTGTAGGTCACGGGGCCGCGGCAGCCCATCTTGTAGAGGCAGTATCCTTTGCGCGCTTTTTCGTCGTCCCAGGACTCAACGAAAAGTCCGGCGTCGTAGTAAGGGCGTCGATAGCAGGTATCGTGCACGCGCCGCGAGTAGAACTCTTTGGGACGTCCTAAGCCGTCGAGTTCGGGAGCGGTTCCGAGCACGAGCAGGTGTGTGACGACGCCGGTCATCACGTCAGCGATGGGAGGGCAGCCAGGCACGTTGATGACAGGCTTGCTGATCAATTTGTGAACTGGAGTTGCGCCCGTGGGATTCGGCTTCGCCGATTGAATGCATCCGTTCGATGCGCAACTTCCCCACGCAATCACAGCGGCGGCGTCTTTGGCGGCTTCCTGCAGAATGTCTTCGGCGGTACGTCCGGCAATGGTGCAGTAGACGCCGCCATCGTTGGTCGGGATAGATCCTTCGACGAGCAGAATGTATTTGCCGGCGGCATTCTTGATGGTGTCCTGCAGGCTCTTTTCCGCTTGATGACCGGCCGCAGCCTGCAACGTCTCGGTGTAGTCGAGCGAGATGCTGTCGAGCAGCACATCCGCGACGAGCGGATGCGATGATCGAATAAACGATTCGCTGCAGCAGGTGCATTCCTGGAAGTGCAGCCACACGACGGGTGGACGCGATTGCGTCTCCATGGCGTGCACTACTTTCGACAGCGCAGTGCCTTCAATCCCCGCCATCATGGCGGCGAAGCTGCAAAAGCGCAGGAACTCGCGCCGGTCATATCCTTTTGCCTGCATGGATTCCCAGATGGAAACGGAGTGGCCCATACGTCCTCTCCTTCGTCGGTCGGATCAGAACCGCTTCGGGCCGAGCGCGCCTGAACTGGCATTTGCGGCGTGGCAAGAGCCCGAATCAGTGCTGTAATTTGGCGCACGTTAGCATCGTCTGGAAAATGGGAATGTGATGATGGTCACGTGACCCTGTGATTAGGGCGCAGAAGAACTATCACGTTTGCCCGCTTTGGACTCGACTACGAAAGCACGTTATACCGGTCCGCAAACGTTCATCTGCAGCGCTTGAAGATGATCCGCAACCGCAGCGAGGCGAACACGTTGGAACGCCATTTTCAAGGAGGGATTCAGCAGGTCTGGCTGCCAGAACTGGGCGTGGTCGATCGCTGCACGAGCTGTCACGTGGGACTGAAAGAGCCGAGCCTTGCCGATGTTTCCGTTCAGCCGTATCGTCCGCACCCGGTGATTCCGCATAAATCGGAACTGCTTGGCTGTACAACGTGCCATCGCGGACAAGGTGCGGCAACAACCGTTGAAGAGGCCCACAACGGCACGTTGGCATGGGAGCAGCCAATTTTGCCCGCGAAGTACATCGAGTCGTCTTGCGGCGAGTGCCATCGCGGTCCGCTGCCGGGTACGCCGCAGCTGAATTTGGGACGCAAGCTTCTGGCCCGAGAGGGCTGTCTGCACTGCCATACTGTGAAACTGCCGGATGGCAGCACCATGAAGGCGACGGACGATCCGCCATCGCTGTCGCACATCGCGGACAAAACTTCCCAAGAGTGGGTCTTCGCATGGCTCAAAGATCCGCAGGTTTACGCGTCAACCGCGACGATGCCGAATTTCAAACTGAGCGACGATGACTCTCGTGACATCTCCGCATTCTTGTTTGCGAACAGCACACCGGTTGCGGGAGATACTCTGACAGTTTCGGCGAAGAGCGCTTCAGATCCGGCCGCCGGAACCAGTCTCTACGGCGAATCGTTCTGCGCCTCCTGCCATGCAACCCAGAATGCAGCGGGGAATGTAGTCGGTGGCGCTGTAGGTCCCGAGCTCACGCGTGTGGGCAGCAAGGTGAAACCGGCGTGGCTGCAGGCGTGGCTGAAGAATCCGCGAACCTACGATGCGGAAACAGTCATGCCACATTATCGCTTCAACGATCAGCAGGTCGCGACGCTCGCTGGATTTCTCGAGGCGAAGACCGATTCCGACCTCCTTGCCAACGTTCATCTCGATCCTGCAACACCCGAGCAGATTGCACACGGCAAGCGACTGGTGTCGGATTACGGTTGTGCATCATGCCACGAAATCGCCGGGATCAAGAAGCCGGAGAACTTCGCACCTGAGTTGAGTCGCATCGGCAGTAAGCCCATCACGCAACTTATATTCCTCCAGGGCATGCAGCACACGCTTCCGGATTACATCGCGGGAAAAATCAAAAATCCGCGCGCATTTTCGCCCGGGCTGAAGATGCCGCAGTACACCTTGACTCCTCCTCAGATCGACGCGCTTACGACCGCTCTGCTGTCGTTGAACGAGAAGTCCTACAAATTACCCACTTCGCTGGCAGTGCCCGCGGTGCCCGAAACGAATTATCAGCCGGCGGGCAAGGCGGGAAAGTTAATGTCCGATCTGGCGTGCTTCAGTTGCCATCGCATCAACGGACATGGCGGCGATATGGCGCCCGATCTCACATGGGAGGGCAGTTCTGTGCAACGCGAGTGGCTGGTGCAGTTTTTCGAGAATCCGGGAACGCTGCGCCCGGCGCTCATTCGGCGCATGCCCAACTTCAACTTAAGCGACACCGAGGCTAACGAACTGTCGGACTACATCATGACGGTTTATCAAAGCCCGGTTGTCGATCGAGATTCCATGCCGCTCAGCAATCATCCGCAGGGACAGATCGAACTGGGCAAGCAACTGTTCTACGGCAAGTACTCCTGCCAGGGCTGCCACATCGTGGATACCAAGACCGACAAGGGATACATCGGCCCGACGCTGACACATGCGGGATCGCGGCTGACGGCGGCGTGGATTTATCAATGGATGAAGAATCCGCAGGCACTGCGGCCGGGAACGGTGGAACCAAATCGCGCGATGAGTGATGAGGATGCGAAAGCGCTAACAGCGTTTTTGATGTCACAGAAGGGTGGAGCATCCCCACATCCAGTAAAGACAGCGAAGGCTGGAACGCGTGACGGACGGAAATTCCCGGCTCTCGCAAAAGCGCGCCGAGACCCGGCGCACCCCAGTCATCGAACTCATCCGCGGAGGAAGCAAAGTGATGAAACGGTATCTTGCATTTCCTTTTTGCGTCGCTCTGCTGACCATCTCCTGCTCGCGCAAGAATGAGAGTGCGAGTCTGCCCAAGCCAACTGCATTCGGTTCGGCGATCGTGGAATCGAGCGGAGGCAAACAGATCGCTCAGACTGGAGCGTTGCTGCCACAGCCAGTAGTCGTGCAAGTCAATGACGAGCAGGGAAGCGCGGTACCGGGAGCGCTGGTCGAGTTTGCGGCGGCACCTGGAGTTACGTTCGACCCTGAATTCGGACTGACTGATTCGAGCGGACAGGTCACGACGAATGTTTCCCTGGGCGGAATGGCGGGCCGATATCAGATCGCTGCTTCGACGTTCGATAAATCGCGCAAGAAAGTCGAACTCAAGATTGAGGAAATCGCGTTGGGGTATCAGCAAACGGTAGGCCGCAGGCTGAACGATCAATATTGCGATCGCTGTCACAATGCCGAGTCAACAGCGGAGCGTGTTTCCAACTACGACAATCTCGACGTTAAGCCGCATCCCTTCACCGAAGGGGACACGCTGAACAAAATGAGCGATGCAGACCTGACTGCGATTATTACCAATGGCGGTCCCGCGCTACAGAAATCCGCTCTGATGCCGGCTTGGGGAAACACGCTCAGCAAGTCGGACGTGCAGGCTCTGATTGCCTACATTCGCACAGTGGCCGATCCGCGTTTTCGTCGTGCTGGTCCGATTTTTGCCCAGATTAATCGTCGACCAGACCAGGAGGCGCGGGAAGGCACTCCCGGTCGGTAGCAGCAAGACCCTCTTAGGAAACCAGGAAAAGACCGGGTTCACGGAACCTGGCTACTCGGGTTCCATTTTGTTAAGGAAGGTCAGCATCCTCGACTGCTTCACTAAGCAAGGACACCGCAGCCAGCACTCAGGTTCCCATTGGCGTTTGCGCTCAAAACCCCCGCTGGGGGATTTTGAGTGAAATCCGGATGTTTCAAAAATCAAGGCTGGAAGGTCAGCGGCCGACCTTCTGTGATGCGTGTCACAGACAGAGCAGCCACCTTCATGTTAAATGATACTGGATTTTTTCATCAGCGTAGCCTCCTGCAGAAAGCCGACTCGGCCCCCGCTACCGACTCGGCTTTTCTGTTAGAAATGAAGAGGTCGCAATGGCATCGAATGAAGGGGTCTTAAAGCGGAGAGCCATTGTTAGATCAAATCCCAATCTAAGCACTAGGGAGTTGTGTGAACTGTTCGACCATCATCAGGTTCCAGTGCCAAAGCGGTGGAAGGATGCAGGGATTGAATGGTGGACGAAGGCATTTCACCAGAGTCGCTTCAAAGGACGAGTCCATAACTTAGTTTCAAAGGATCGGCACAGGGTAGCTGCAACCGCCAATGAGTGAAATTGCGATTTGTCGCCATTGGACCGCCGCCGCATCCACACTCAGCTTGCCGACACAAGACGTGACTCCTGTCACTGACAGGGCACGCAGTACTACATAGGATGCTCGCGACCTGATTCCCGCCTCTCCGAAGAGCCATTCCTCGTCGTCGACAAGCACACCCCCCTGAGGTGAGAGTCCCCGAATTCGAGGAGAGTGCATTCTTTATGAGAAGGGTGTAGCCCCTTCTCGTTCTTTTCGTCTCGCACAAGGAGGCCACATGAAAACTATTCGCCAGAGCCTACTCGGCCTTCCACTACTTTGGTGTTTCCTGCAATTGACCGCGATTTATTGCGTCGGACAGGAGCCTACCAAAGTCGGAGATGCATCCTCCAAACTCATCAAGTCGGAAAAGATCGACCCACAGGTACTGAGGAAAGAACTCCCTCAATTGGTTAAAACGCACAAAGACTTGAAGGCTCTTAAACAGGAGTTGACCCGCCAGGGGTTCGTAGCGCAGAGCAAAGCGGGAAACTTCTGGGGTATTACCGAAACCTACCGATCTGGCCCTGACACTGTCACTATCAGAATCCACGTTCAGGACTATTCCAAGCCTGACTCGGGTAGGACGCTAATGATCTTCGGCTCCGCCACCGCCGCAGAATCTGGCGGCTTGCAGCCCATTCGCTCGGCGGCGGATTGCAGGACTGTAACGTAGTCGCGACTGAATGCACCAACTGGTGGATGGTAGGAGGCTTTCAGTTGCCAATCTCCCGCCAGCAGAGGAAGCACAGCGATAAACCAGACAATCGGGTGTCGGAGAGCATGGCGAAGGAGTGCTATCCCATATGCGCCAACGACGAGAAGTCCCAGTCCGACTAGCGTCACCACAGGGTCGAACTTGGTGTCGTACTTCTTCCAGATCAGTCGCATCTGCGCTGAATTATAAACAGGAGATTTTGAGTGTAATGATTCCATAAACAATGTCGGCTCCCAGGCCCGAGTAGACTTTGGAAGCGCTAACCAGCAAAGGGCTCGGAGGAAAGGAGCCGAACATGCTGATTATAGGTTGTGATTATCATCCGGGCGTCCAGCAAATAGCGTTCCTGGACACGGACACCGGCGAGCTGAGGGAACGGCGGCTGGGGCATCGGGAAGAAGCGGAGCAGTTCTACCGGGAACTCAGACGGCAAAATTTAGCCGTGCGGGTGGGGATGGAATCCAGCGGGCACGCGCGCTGGTTCGAGCTTTATGGGCCATCGCCGTCCGCATCGAACTGCGGCTCATCGAACCATACCCATGTCCGTGCGTGTTCCCAATGTGCTGCCTTCCTGTCGATAAGGTTAGAGGGGATTTTGAGTGTAAATGCCCTGATGAGAAGGGGAGTGAAGTCACATTCGTTCACGAGACGGAACGCGCCTCGACACAGTCCTGCAGAGTTTTCATCCAGAGACCCAGCTCTTCATCCAGATTTCCGGGTAAACGTAAGCTCGCAGATATCAGGCTTCTGCTTTGCTTTATACGTTCCCAGCCATACATTTTTGAGGACGAGTTTGTTCTTATCGATCCAGAAAAAGCCGTCGCCGGAGAAATCTCGCGGAGCGTGAATCCCATTTTCGAAAGTCAAGTGAATGCTGCTGTGGTCCGGCTGAATGGCATACTTGCCGGAGTAATCGGGAATCATTGCGAATTCGTGAGTACCGCCCAATTTCTCTGCTTTGGAGTAGTTCGCTTCTGCCTGCCGCAATGATGCCAACCCGCCTTCAAAATCAGCAGCTTGCATTTTCGATACGGCAAGCTGTTGCTATGCACCCGCGCATGTCGATACTGAGGTCGTTTCAGAGGCGCATTCTTTCTTCAAACTTTCAAGGAGCTTTTGATAGATTGCCATCGCATCGGTGGGACGATGTGCCTGAAGGTAGCCGTTGCCAGCTTTACCCAGAACCCTCTGCTCCTGTTCCGCCAAGAGAGGCTCCGTGCGAACCATTTCCATTGCAGCCTCGTATTGCTTCACCGCGTCAGCAGCGCGACCAGCCTTAAAGGCTTGATCCGCGCCTGAAAGGGTCGAGTTGAGTCGATCCTCCAATGCGAGTTGCTCCTTAGAGACCGCACCTGAGACCGTCACTGTTTCTTTGTGTTGAGGGAGAGGGCTCTTTTCCTGAGCGAAAGATACGGAGCAAAAAAGGAGCAATGATAGAAACGCGCTTAATGCGGGCATCGGACCCTCTGCCTTCCGAAAGGAACCTAAAAGCCGTGCATAAGATTACACTGAGGACTACCCGTTCCGCCGTCCATTGCCGCCCGATTGGAGGGAAAGTGCCGCTTGTGAGCGTATATCGATGGCCGTCTATATACTCCCAAGCCGTTGATTCTAAATCTGGCGGAGAGGGAGGGATTCGAACCCCCGATACCCTTTCGGGTATGCCGGTTTTCAAGACCGGTGCCATCAACCACTCGGCCACCTCTCCGGCTTCTTAAAAGACCATCGCTCGACAGCGGGAACGACCATCCGGAAAAACCCGTTCCGTTAGTTTACATCAGGCTATCCAGGACTCATTTTCCCGCGAGCCCGAACGCTTTCGAATGAAACTCCATCACTTCGTCGAAGTGGGATAGAAAGTAGGTGAAGCTGTGATCGCCGGGGTAGGCGTGATATTCGTGCGGCACATGTTCTTTTAGCAGTTCTTCATGCAGTTGGGCGGCGCCTTTTTCGAAGCCGTAATTATCGTCCTGTCCACAGTTGAAGTAGATCGCCAGGTTTCGCAGAGCAGCAGCATTTTTCTTCGCCAACAGAAACGGGCTGTTCTCGTTCCAATGCGTAATGTTGATCGGCTCGCCGAAGACCGGCGCGAGCACTGACAAAAGCGGCGCCACACCAGTACGGCCCGCGGCATCGAGTTCCTGAGGCGACTCGGCGATCAGGGCTGCGCTCTGCGCACTCACTGCCGAAAATTTTTCCGGATGCGCGAAGGCGAAGCGCAACGCTCCGTATCCGCCCATGGAGATTCCACTGATCGCCCGTCCACTTCTCCCCGGAAGAATGCGGTATTTCTTCTCGATCATCGGCATGAATTCCTGCAGAAAAAAGTCGCTGAACAGAACCGTCCTATCTGCAGAATTGATGTAGAAGCTGCGCCTGCCCTCGGGCGCGACAATCATAAAATCGCCAATTCTATGTTGCTTGCGCAGATCGTCCAGCAAGGTCCAGCCGCCGCTGTTGAAGAGCGTTTGCTCGTTATCGCCGAGGCCGTGGAGAAAATAGAGGACCGGATAGCGCCGCGGCGGATTCTGCTTTGCGCTCGCATCGTAGCCGGACGGCAGGAAGACACAATAGCGCTCAGCTCTCTTCAGAATGCGGCTGTTGAATGCGCTGCAATCGATCCTGCTCTGGGCAACTGCGGCAGGAGCGATGTAGATGAGGCACAGCACGCAGAACCAGAAGCGATTCGGTCGTCGCATCCCGTCAGTTTACTCGTAGCGCAGAGCCTGCACGGGATCGAGCCGGGCCGCGCGTCCCGCAGGATAAAGGCCAGAGAAGAGGCTGACGAGGAAGGATAACAAGATCGCGAGCGCGACCAACCACCATGGAACTACCCAAAGATGCTCCGGTGGGAAAGACTGACGCTTGA